>Ga0209382_10000008_pt1 | contig 259973 bp, 243 predicted proteins | sample SoiMetdeltSBSDD5_FD_187599 | JGI IMG/M metagenome (GOLD analysis project Ga0209382, IMG submission 187599) | Bulk soil microbial communities from a Populus tree surrounding site in Tennessee, USA - Soil MetaG P. deltoides SBSDD5 (SPAdes) (version 2) | ecosystem: Environmental > Terrestrial >...
GACAACGGCAAGCCGATCAAGGAGAGCCGTGACGTCGATCTCCCGCTGGTGGCGGCGCACTTCTTCTACTACGCGGGCTGGGCCGACAAGCTCGGCTACGCCGGGTTCGGGCCCGACCCCCGGCCCCTGGGCGTGGCCGCCCAGGTCATCCCCTGGAACTTCCCGCTGCTCATGCTGGCCTGGAAGATCGCCCCCGCCCTGGCCTGCGGCAACACGGTCGTGCTCAAGCCGGCCGAGACCACGCCGCTCACCGCCCTCGCGTTCGCCGACATCTGCCGACAGGCCGACCTCCCGCCGGGCGTCGTCAACATCGTGACCGGCGCGGGCGAGACAGGGCGGTCGCTGGTCGAGCACCCGGGCGTCGACAAGGTCGCGTTCACCGGCTCGACCGAGGTCGGGCGCCAGATCGCCCGATCGGTGGCCGGCACCCGCAAGAAGCTGACCCTCGAGCTCGGCGGCAAGGCGGCCAACATCGTGTTCGACGACGCGCCCCTCGACCAGGCGGTCGAGGGCATCGTCAACGGCATCTTCTTCAACCAGGGCCACGTGTGCTGCGCCGGCAGCCGGCTGCTGGTGCAGGAGTCGATCCTCGACGACCTGCTCGGCCATCTGAAGCGCCGGCTGGGAACGCTGCGCCTCGGCGACCCGCTCGACAAGAACACGGACATCGGCGCCATCAACAGTCCCGAGCAGCTGGCCCGCATCCGCGAGCTGTCCGACGTGGGCGAGGCCGAGGGCGCCGAGCGCTGGTCGCCGCCCTGCGAGCTGCCCGACCGCGGCTTCTGGTTCCCGCCGACGGTCTTCACCGGCGTGTCGCAGGCCCACCGCATCGCCCGCGAGGAGATCTTCGGCCCGGTGCTGTCGGTGCTGACGTTCCGGACCCCGGCCGAGGCGCTGGAGAAGGCCAACAACACGCCCTACGGCCTGTCCGCCGGCGTGTGGACCGAGAAGGGCAGCCGCATCCTGTGGGCGGCACAGCGCCTGCGGGCCGGCGTCGTGTGGGCCAACACGTTCAACCGCTTCGACCCCACCAGCCCGTTCGGCGGGTACAAGGAGTCGGGCTACGGCCGCGAGGGCGGCCGCCACGGGCTGGAGGCGTACCTCGATGTCTGAGGCCGACGGCGGGCGGCTGTCCGTCCGCAAGACCTACAAGCTCTACGTGGGCGGCGCGTTCCCCCGCTCGGAGTCGGGACGCACCTACGAGGTGCGGGGCCGCGACGGGCGGTTCCTCGCCAACGCGGCCCGGGCCTCCCGCAAGGACGCCCGCGACGCGGTGGTCGCCGCCCGCAAGGCGTTGCCCGGCTGGTCCGGCGCCACCGCCTACAACCGGGGCCAGGTGCTCTACCGGGTGGCCGAGATGCTGGAGGGCCGCCGCGACCAGTTCGTGGCCGAGGTCGGCCAGGCCGACGACCTGGGGCCGAAGGCCTCGGGCCGGATCGTGGACGCCGCCATCGACCGCTGGGTCTGGTACGCCGGCTGGACCGACAAGATCCACCAGGTGCAGGGGTCGTCCAATCCGGTGGCCGGGCCCTACTTCGATTTCTCGGTACCCGAGCCGACCGGCGTCGTCGCGGTGATCGCCCCGCAGCGCTCGTCGCTGCTCGGCCTCGTGTCGGTGGTCGCGCCCGTGCTGGTGGGCGGCAACACCTGCGTAGTGGTGGCGGCCGAGGGCGGCCCGCTGCCGGCCATCACGTTGTCGGAGGTGCTGGCCACCTCGGACCTGCCCGGCGGGGTCGTCAACCTGCTCACCGGCTCGCCGGGCGAGATCGCCCCGTGGCTGGCGTCCCACATGGACGTCAACGCCATCGACCTCACTGGCGTGACCGACGGCGAGCTCGCCACCGACCTGGAGCGGGACGCGGCCGGCAACCTGAAGCGGGTCGTCCGCCCGCCGGCGGACGCGCCCGACTGGACCGAGGACCCGGGGCTCGACCGCATGCTGGCCTTCCTCGAGACCAAGACCGTCTGGCACCCGGTCGGCGTCTGATCCGGCCGCAGCAGAGGCCCGGGGGCTGCTCCGGACGCCACGAGGACCGCCGCGGGCGCCCGCGTCGCTAGATCGGCGGCGGGCGGGCCGCCGTGATCTCGGCCTCGGAGGCGCCCGGTAGGCGGCTGTAGAACCCCCACGAGACGACCTCGTCACCGAGGATGCGCTCGACCCGGTCCACGAACGCCTGGAGTCGGGCCTCGCCGTCGGGGCCCTCCAGCTCCTCGGGGCGGGGCGCCTCGGTGGCCGCGAACGTCAGTGCCCGATGGGCCTCGTCGTAGAGGCGGGCATAGCGCTCCAGCCCGAAGGCGGACTCGAACGAGGTCAGCGCCGTCGCGATCGCCGCCACCACCGCGCCGGTGAACGCCCACACCGACCGACGGTTGGCGTCGGCGGCGCCCAGCGCCCCGAAGAACGCCGCCGCGATCAGGAACGTCGCGGACAGATTGATCACCCGCCGTCGCGACCGCTCGAACATCCGGGCCCGCGTGCCGTACCACCCGGTCTGGTCGTCGAGCCGGTAGCGCCGGTAGGCGGCCAGGTACTCGCGCTGCCGCTCGCCGGTCACACCGACACCGGTCCCGACATGATCTGCTTCACCCGCTTCTCGAGGTCGTCGGCGTCGAGCTCGGCCCCCGCCCGCGTCGGCGCCGGCGGGCGGGCCAGGTGGATGAAGTACAGCGACCGCAGCCGCTCGGCCCGGGTGCGGGCGTCCAGGTAGTTGCCGAGCGTGCCCTGGCGCCGGGCGACCGAGGTCAGCACCGACGTGCCGCCGCCGAGCGTCGCCACCACCACGCCGGGCCACACCGACGAGACCAGCCACACCTGGGAGGCGCTGGCCGCAGTGGTGCCGAGGGCGCCGACGATGGCGAGCAGCGAGTACCAGCGGTTGCGGTTCTGCTCCCTCCGGGCCCGCACGTCGCACTCGGCGAACGCGGGGAACACGAGCCGCTCGGCCTCCGCCACCCGGGTCTGCAGGTGGGGAAACTCGCCCGCCCGGGTGACCGGCACCGGCGACGGCGGCAGGGCCGGGCGGAACAGCGGCTTGGGGAGCACCGCCCGCACGCCGCTGCGGGCCGAACGGCGGGGACGGGTCCGCCGGCCCAGGATCCGGCGCAGCTGCCGCCGCAGCGCCCGGACGTCGAGCGGGATACTGGTGACATCACCCGCGGCGACGAGCGCGGGCACGTCGTCCGAGCCGGCCGCGACCTCGCCGGCCAGCGAGTCGGCCAGCCGCCCGGTGCCGTCGATGGCGATGACCGGGCGGCCCTGGGCCAGGTGCTCGCGCAGGTCGGCCCGGCTCACGTCGCCCCCGCCCACCAGCAGCAGCGCCGACGGCTCGGTACCCGCCAGGTCGGCGACCAGCCGGGACAGCGGCACGGTCTCGTCGCCCCACTCGTCGCCCCGCACCCGCACCAGCACGTCGAGCTGGGGGTCGACCGGCGCCGCGCCGTCCCCCGGCGTCTCGCCCTGCCCCGCGACCAGCGCGTCCGGGGCAACGCCCACGACGATCGGCGGGCGGGACGGGGCGGCGGACAGGGCCAGGCTCAGCAGGTGGAAGACCCCCGCGTCGGTCCCCCCGGTCACGATGGCCACGCCCCGCTCTGCCGCGAACGCGACCGTGTCCTTCAGCACGGGAAGCAGCGGGACCGCCAGGTCGTCCTCGATCGGCCGGGTCGTGCCGGCCACGACCAGCACCGGCATCTCCTGCAGCACGCCGAGCGTGGCGGGGCTGAGCGACGCGCCGTCCCGCGCTCGCACCTCGGCCGGACCGCCGACCCGACTCACCATGGTGCGTAACCTACGCCGACGGCCCGACCCACAGAAGGAGCCACGTCAGCGAGCGTCGTAGGGCACCGGCGGTGCAGGCTCCCGAACAGCCCGGGGCGTGTCCGTTCCGCGGGGCCGCCGGGTGCGCAGCACGAACACCACCCACTCGACGAGCTGGTACGCCTTGTACGCCAGCCAGCCGGGCAGCGAACCGAACACCGCCCACCACAGCGAGTACCCGGCGATCACTCCGGCCACGTACTGCCGGCCCCACAGCACCGCGGCCACGGCCGGCGCCAGCAATCCGGCGACCACCGCCCACGGCGTGCCGGTCCCGAGGCCCCGCACGAACAGGGCCGAGCCGATCGCCGCCGCCACGCCCCACAGGATCAGCCCGAGCCGCTGGCGCGCGTCCTTCCACCGGGTGTTGGCCACCACCGCGGTCCACATCAGGAACGACCGCACGGGCGGGACGCCCGACGCCTGCAGCAGCTGGCGGAACCGGAGGTCGGCCTGCTCGGGTTCGAGCTGCCAGGCGGGCGGCAGCGCCGGCGGCGCCGCCGGCGCGGCGTTGCCCACCAGGAGGTCGTGCACCAGCGCGGCGGGCGTGTGGCGGCCGTGGCGACGCGCGAACCAGCCGAGGTAGCTGGGGATCGACGCGAGGTCGGTCTCGGCCAGCCAGAGGGGCTCGATCACGATCGTGTCGCCGCCGGGACCGGGCGGCCACGTCACGACGAGCCGCTCCTGCAGCGAGAACTCGTCGTCGTCGATCTGGCGCAGCACGAGCCGGCAGGGCTGCGCCGGCGGCGGGTCGGCGGCGAAGGGGGTGCTGTCCTCGGCCCAGAACGCCGGAATGTCGTCGTCGGTCGTCGTGGCCCGCAGCGTAGCGACGGGCTCAGGCCCCGGGCGGCACCACCTCGTGGACGTACCCGTTCGCGAGCAGGATCCGCTCGAACACGAAGTCGTGCGCGATCGCGGCGAAGTCGGGGGCGAGGGTGTGGCCGCCGCCCTCGGTCGTGTGCAGGAGGCACAGGCTGCCAACGGCGTTGGCCTGGTCGCACACGAACTTGGCCGCGTTGTAGGGCACGATGTCGTCGGCGGTCCCGTTGAACATCATCACCGGCGGGCGTCCGGCGGGCGCCGCCGTGAACGTCAGGCCCGATGCGGCCACGGCGCCGGCGGCGGGCGTGTCGGACGGACCACGGGTGCCGGGGCGCCAGACGGCGTGAAGGGCGTTGATCGCCCCGGCGGAGAAGCCGGCCGGGACGATGACGTCGGGATCGATCCGGTAGGTGGCCGCGTTGGCCTGCAGCCACTGGATGGCCGCGATCGTGTCGTCGTAGGCGTCGACCTCGGCGCCGAAGATGTCGAACGGGTTCTGGTCGTTGCGGATGCGGTAGTCGATCGTGACGCCGACGTAGCCCCGCCGCGCCGAGTCCTGGGCGAGGGACGCCAGCTGGTTGCGGGTGCCGGAGCGCCAGCCCCCGCCGAACATCCACATCATCACCGGGCGCTCGGCCTTGGTGTCGCCCCGGGGCTGGTAGATGTCGAGCCGCAGCTGGATGGGGTCGCCGTTCCAGCGGGTGGTCTGCCGGTAGACGATGCCGGACGTGACGTCGTAGTTCGCGAAGACCTCGTGCACGTAGCGCGTGCGCGGCGGCCAATTGCACGCCGACAGGGAGCTGGCGAGCAGCGCCAGGCCCAGCAGCGCAGGCAGCACGCGTCGGATCGTCTTCATCCCAGGCCTCGTCCCGGCAGGCATCCGGCCCTCCAGCGATCGACCCCCCTCCGACAAACCCTAGCCAGAACCGCAGGCATCCGCGCAAGCGGTGGTTGACTTGAGCCCGTGAGCGTCGTGACCCGGGCCTACCGCAAGGGTGTGCTGGACGCCGAGGGCTTCGGCGTCGAAGAGGTCTCGGACCACCTCGCCCGTCCGGACACGATGGTCTGGGTCGACCTCCACCGGCCGGACGCCACGGTCCTCGGCGAGCTGGCCGGCGAGCTGGGCCTGCACGAGCTGGCGGTGGAGGATGCGCTCGAGCCGCACCAGCGCTCCAAGCTCGACCGCTACGCCACCCACGCCTTCCTCGCCGCCTACGCGGTGCGCTTCGACACCGGGCGGTCGCAGCTGTCCACCACCGAGGTCGACGCGTTCATCGGCCGCAACTGGCTCGTGACCGTGCGGGCCGACGACGAGTTCTCGATGGAGCCGGTGCTGGCCCGGGTCGAGCGGTCGCCCGAGCTGCTGGCCGTCGGCATCGGCTTCCTGGTCCACAGCCTGCTCGACGAGATCGTCGACGGCTACTTCGAGACGGTCGAGTGCTTCGCCGACTACTACGACGGTGTCGCCGACAGCGTCTTCGGCGACACCCCGCTGGGACCGGACGAGCAGCGGCGGTGGTTCGAGATGCGGCGCACGCTGACGAAGTTCTACCGGCTGGTCGCTCCCCTGCGGGAGGCGCTGAGCACGCTCGTGCACCGGGAGATCGACGTCGTGGCGCCGGAGATCCAGCCCTACTTCCAGGACCTGTACGACCACGTGCTGGTGGTGAGCGAGTCGGCCGACAGCCTGCGGGACCTCGTGACCTCACTGGTGGAGGCCAACCTCAGCCTGCGGGACTACCGGCAGAACCAGGTGATGAAGAAGGTGTCGAGCTGGGCGGCGATCATCGCCGTGCCCACGCTCATCACCGGCTGGTACGGGATGAACGTGCCCTACCCCGGCAGTCAGGAGCGGATCGGGGTGGTGGTGGCCACCACGCTGATGGGCCTGCTGTCGGTGGGCCTGTACGTGATCTTCAAGCGGCGCGACTGGCTCTAGCCCCGGCGCCCGGCTCCTCGCGGGCCGCGACGGGCGGCAGCAGGCCGGGCAGGACCTGGCTCGCCCAGCGCAGCGCGGGGGCCGGCAGCACCACGACGCGCAGGCCGTCGCCGGCCACGACCGTGGTGGCGTGGGCGGCGCCCACCAGGGCCTCGCGGGCGCCGACCCACGCGCCCGGGCCGAGGCGCGCGACCCCGCCGTCGCCGATGGCGACGGCCTCGCCGGCCACGACGACCGCGGCCTCGCGGGCCCGCTCCCCGCGGCGGGCGAGGGCGACACCCGCCGGCAGGTCGAGCCGATCGGCGTGGCGGGCGAGGGGGGCGAGGGCGCGGTCGTCGTAGCGGGCGAAGGGCGGGGCGGCGCGGAGGACGGAGGTGTCGGGGCGGGAACGAACGGGCATCACGCTGCCTCCTCGGCAGGGGCGGCACCGGCGGACGCCGGGCGGACGGGGATGGTCAGCGCCACCTCGGCGCCGCCCGCGAAGCGGGACCGGGCGCCGGGGGCGACCGACAGCAGGAACCGGATCGCCCGCTCGTTGTCGGCCTGGACGGTGGCGGTGACGGTGGTGAGGCCAGCTCGGCGGGCCTCCCTCGACAGTGCGGCGTACAGGGCACGGCCCACGCCACGGCGGAACCACGCGTCCTCCACCAGGAACGCGGCCTCGACGCTGCCGTCGCGGCCCCGGGCGAGGGTGGCGGTGCCCCGGATCTCGCCGCCGGGCGACACGGCGACGAACGAGCGGTGGTTCGGGGTGGGGTCGGCCACCCGGGCCAGCTCGCGACGGGCGGGGCGCTCGCCCGCGCCGTGGAAGCGGCGATACAGCGTGTCCGGGCTGCACCGGTCGATCAGCGCCCCGAGCGCCTCGGCGTCCTGCGCCGCTGCGGGTCGCACCGCGAGGGCCAGCGGGAGGGTTCGCATGCATCGACGGTAACTAGACCAGTCGTCATAGTCAATAGACCAGTCGTCATATTGGTATGCTGTCGCTGTGGTATCCGACACACGCGATCGACTCGTCCGCTCCACCAGCCGCCTGCTCCGCACGCAGGGCTACGCGGCCACCGGGCTCAACCAGGTCATGGTGGAGGCGGACGCGCCCAAGGGCTCGATGTACTTCCACTTCCCGGGCGGCAAGGAGCAGCTGGCGGCCGCCGCCGTCGACCTGTTCGCCGAGCGCACGTCGGCCCGGCTGGACCGCCACCTGGACGAGAACCCCACGGTCCGCGACGCCGTGGTGGCCATCTTCGATGCCTACGTCGCCCACCTCGAGCGAACGGGCTACCGCGAGGGCTGCGCCGTCGCCAGCGTCGCGCTCGACGCCGCCTCAGCCCACGACGCCCTGGCCGAGGCCACCGGCCGCGCCCTCCGCGCCTGGACCGACCGCCTGGCCGAGGCCCTGGAGGCCGAGGGCCGCGCCCCCGCCGAGGCCCACGGCCTCGCCACCCTCGTGATCGCCACCATCGAGGGCACGATCGTGATGGCCAAGGGCGAGCGCTCCACCGAGCCCATCGCCGCGGCCCGCGACGCCCTGCGCACGATCCTGGCGTCCTAGCCCGCGGCCGCGCCCATCGATGAGCACCGGTCCCCCGTCCGGTACCACCAGGCTGGGCGACCTCACGCTCGTCCAGCCTCGGGGCTGAAGGCCCTAGCTGGCGCGCCCGCTGTTCGTCGACGTGATCGGGTGGGGAGCGTACATACGTTCGCTATAGTGCGGGCATGACCGAACTGCGGTGGGATCAGGTCGAGGAGCCCCAGCCCCAGCTCACCCTGTTCGACGAGCCGGTGTTCGAGCGCCAGCCCGGGCGGGGCGAGTTCCGGGGCATGGAGTTCCTGCACGTGCGCGCCCGGCGGATCATCAACGAGGTGAAGGGGTCGCCGTTCGGCTTCCGCTACACCATCAACGCCTACCGGGGCTGCAGCCACGCCTGCACCTACTGCTTCGCCCGGCCGACGCACACGTACCTCGACCTCGACGCCGACCGCGACTTCGAGCGGCGGATCGTGGTCAAGGTCAACGCCGTCTCCCACCTGCGCAGCGAGCTCGACCCCCGCCGGTGGGCCGGCGAGCTGATCGCCATGGGCACCAACACCGATCCCTATCAGCGGGCCGAGGGCAAGTACCGGCTGACCCGGGGCATCGTCGAGGTGCTCGCCGAGTTCGCCAACCCCTTCTCGATCCTCACCAAGTCGACGCTGGTGCTCCGCGACCTCGACCTGCTGGCCGAGGCAGCCCGGCGCACCGCCGTCCGCGTCAACCTGTCGATCGGCACGCTCGACGAGGACGTGTGGCGGGCGACCGAGCCCGGCACGCCGCATCCGGCCCGCCGGGTGCGGGCGGTCGAGGCGCTCAACGCCGCCGGCGTCCCCTGCGGGGTCCTCGTCGCCCCTGTGCTGCCGGGGCTGTCCGACGGGCCCGACCAGCTGGAGGCCGTGGTCAAGGCCTGCGTCGAGGCGGGCGCCCGCTCGGTCTCGACCGTGCTGCTGCACCTGCGGCCCGGCGTGGGCGACGTGTTCCTGTCCCGGCTGGCCGAGACCCACCCGCACCTGGTCGACGACTACCGCCGCCGCTACCGCGACCGCGCCTACGCCCCGCCGGCCGACCAGCGGGCGCTCGCCGCCACGGTCTCCTCGCTGATCGCTCGCCACGGCGGCACCGCCGCCGAGCGCACCGACCCCGTGCACATGACGGGCCAGGCCCCGCCCACTCCGGTCGACGTGCGGCCCGGCGGCCGACCATCGTCCTCGCCGTCGGCCGCGGCCGTGTCAGCGGCGGACGACGAGCAGCTCAGCCTGCTGTAGCCGTCGCGCCCCAGCGGGCCCGCAGCACCGCGGTGGTGGCCTCGTCGGCCGGGAAGAACGACTCCACCGACAGCTCGGCCACGGTGACGTCCCGGGCGGTGCCGAACGTGGCGATGGTCGAGAAGAACGTGAGCACCCCCCCGCCGGTGCGCAGCTCCAGGGGCACGAACAGGGCGCCCGCGGTGTCCGTCGGCGACGGCGACCCGTCGACGCCCGGGTAGGCGCACAACTCGTCGTGCAGCGCCATGACCCGCTCGTCCCCGTGGGTGGCGATCTCCCGGCGCAGCCGGTCGATCAGGTGGGTGGCGTACTCCTCGAAGTTGACGATCCGGGGGGCCAGGCCCTCGGGGTGCATGGTGATGCGTAGGGCGTTCACCGGCGGCTCGAGCAGGCGGGGGGCGACGTCCTCGGTCATGATGGCCAGGGCCGACGCGTTGGCCGCCACCACATCGTTGTGGCGGTCGACCACCACCGCGGGGAACGGCTCGTGGCTCGCGAGGATGCGGTCGAGGGCCTCGCGCACGGGTGCCATCTCCTGGGCGTCGAACGGTGTCTCGGGATAGCTCGGGGCGTAGCCCGCCGCCAGCAGCAGCGTGTTGCGCTCCCGCAGGGGCACGTCGAGGCGCTCGGCCAGGTGCAGCACGAGCTCCCGGCTGGGCTTGGACCGGCCGGTCTCGACGAAGCTCAGGTGGCGGGCCGACACCGCGGCATCGTTGGCCAGGTCGAGCTGGCTGAGCCGCCGCTGCCGGCGCCAGTCCCGCAGCAGCCCGCCCACGCCCGGAGAGGCGATGGAGGTGAGGGCCATCGATCCGACCCTAACGGCCGCCGATCACCGCAGCGCCTACCCGTCAGGTAATCGCCGGGCGCCGGAGCCCGGGCGCACGGTGGGGACATGACCGACACCACCACCGACACGACCGAGATCACCGCCGTCGTCGACACCTACGTCGCGATGTGGAACGAAGCCGACCCGGACCGCCGGGCCGAGCTCATCGCCACGGCGTGGGCGGAGGACGGCGCCTACGTCGACCCGCTGGCCCAGGCCGCCGGCCACGAGGCCCTGAACGGCCTGGTGAGCGAGCTGCAGGGCCAGTTCCCCGGCCACTCGATCGTCCGCACCAGCGGCGTGGACGCCCACCACAGCCTGATCCGCTTCGGATGGAGCCTGGTGGACGGCGACGGCAAGGCCGCGGTCGAGGGCATCGACGTCGGGATCGTCGCCGACGACGGCCGCCTGTCCCGCATCGGCGGGTTCTTCGGACCGCTCCCCCCGGCCTGAGAGGCTCCGCCGGCCGACCATAGTAGGGAGCGCCCCGGCGCCGCTGTTACAGTGCGTAGCACCTGCACCGGGGCGCTCACAGGGGGATCCGCTCGTGCCGTACGCCGAGGGCCGCACGTACTACGACGCCGACAGCCACATCATGGAGTTGCCCGACTGGCTGGGCGGCTACGTCGAGGAGGAGATGCGCGGCCGCATCGGGCCCCTGCAGCTCGGCGGGGCCGGCCGCCTGGCCGAGCAGGCCGTCGCCCAGGCGGCCGCCCGCGAGGTCGACGGCGCCGCCCGCTCCGATCTCGAGGACCGGCTCATGGACGCCAAGGGCTGGGGCGCACTGGGCGCGTTCGACCCCCGCGAGCGCAGCCGGGCCCTCGACCTGCTGGGCTTCGAGCGCCAGCTCGTGTTCCCCACGTTCGCCGTGTCCCAGTTCGCCGGCCACGAGGACCGTGAGGTCCGCCGGGCCGGCAACCGGGCGCTGAACCGGGGCGTCGTCGACTTCTGCGCGCGGGACGAGCGGCTGCTGGCCGTGGCGTTCGTTCCGCTGGGCGACCCCGGCTGGGTGGTCGCCGAGGTCGACCGGTGCCTGGAGGACGGCGCCGCCGCCATCCAGGTCACCCACGACGCGCCCCGCCACCACTCACACACCCATCCGGCGTACGACGGCGTGTGGGGTCGGCTGGCCGAGGCGGGCGTCCCGTTCGTGCTCCACGTGGGCGGGGCCCGGCTCCACGTGCCGCCGTCGCTGCACGACAACGGCCTACCGCCGGTGACGGACTTCCTGGGCGGCGGCGAGAACATCCGCTCCAAGGACTCGATCGCCCTCAGCCACGCGCCGGAGATGTTCCTCTCGTGCATGGCGATGGACGGCGTGTTCGATCGCTTCCCCGGGCTGCGGGGCGCGGCCATCGAGCTCGGGGCGGTGTGGGTCCCGGCGATGCTGAGCAAGCTCGACCTGGCCACCCGCAACTTCCGCCGCACCGAGCCGCAGCTCAACGCCATGGCACTGACCCCGCGCGAGTACATCCACCGCCAGGTGTGGTTCACCCCGTTCCCGGGCGAGCCGGTCGGCGCCATCATCGAGCAGTCCGGCGATGACCTGCTGCTGTTCTCGTCCGACTACCCCCACCCCGAGGGGACGCGCGACCCGCTGGGCCGTTTCGAGGCGACCATGGACGGCCTCTCCGAGCAGGCCCGCGACGCGTTCTACTCGGGCAACTTCGCCGACCTGATGGGCCTGGCGTTGGCGCCACACTCCGGCGCGCTCGGCTAGTCACGCCCGCGCGGCCACCGTGGGCCGCATTTCCCGCTCTTAGGGGACGCCCTCGACCCGGCGGGGCATCCCGCCGTAGATGAAGCCGTTCCACAGCACCGCGGTCAGCCGGTCGGCCAGCTCGTCCGCGGTGCAGGTGGGCTCCTCCACCCAGCGGCTGGCGGCCGCCTCCAACCCGCCCACGAACAGGTCGGCGCCCGCCACCGACATGCGCCGGCCCCAGCCGGCCGTGCGCAGGTGCTCGGCCGTGCTGTCGGCCATCAGCCGGGAGAACCCGCTGTGGTGGGTCAGGGCCCGCACCCGCTCGGTCGGCATCTGGCGGTTGAGGTAGCGGTAGACCTCGGGGTCCTCGGCCAGGAACCGGAGGTAGGTGATGATCTGCCGGCGCAGCAGGTCCCTGCCGGGCGGCACCTCCCGTATGGACCGGCGCAGCCGGTGCAGCAGCTCCTGGCAGAAGTCGTCGGCCACCGCCCCGTACAGCCCGGTGGCGTCGCCGAAGTGCCGGTAGAGGATGGGGCGGCTGATGCCGGCCTCGGCTGCGATGTCCTCCATCGCGACCCGCCCCTCGCCCCGGCGGATGACCCGCAGCGCGGCCTCGAGCAGCTCGGCCCGCCGCTGCTCGCGCCGGGTGAGCGGCGCCGAGGGGCGGCGCGTGCGCGCCCGGGCCGGGGAGAGCTCGGCCTCGGCGGCGTCGGCCATGCGCCGCACCCTACTCCGGCACAACCGTCACCCGCCGTGTCACAAGCTGCGGAGAAACCTCAACGTGACGTGAAGTCGCGGGATCGGCGGTACCGTGCCGGTCGTGGAGCACGGCCTTGCCATCGGCGCCCTGAGCGAGCGCACGGGCGTGCGCCCGTCCGCCCTTCGCTACTACGAGGCCGAGGGGCTCATCGCCTCCCAGCGCACCGGGGGCGGCCAGCGGCGCTACCACCGCGACGTGCTGCGGCGGGTGTCGTTCATCCGGGTGGCGCAGAAGGTGGGTCTCACCCTGGACGAGATCCGGGCGGCGCTCTCGTCGCTGCCCGACGAGCGCACGCCTACCCGCGAGGACTGGTCGCGGCTGTCCCGGGAGTGGCGGCCCCGGCTCGACGAGCAGATCGCCATCCTGCAGCGCCTGCGGGACCGGCTCGACGGCTGCATCGGCTGCGGCTGCCTGTCGCTGCAGACCTGCCGGCTGGCCAACCCGGGCGACAAGGCGGGCCTGACCGGGCCGGGCCCCCGCTACGTGCTGGGGGACCCGCCGGACGACGACTGAGCGCGAGGGGGGACGGTGGACGACTGGCCCATCGAGGAGCTGTTCGACGAGGACTACCTGCTGTTCCTGACGGCCCGGCAGTCCGAGGCGTCGGACGACGCCGACGCCGCCCTGGTGGCCGAGCTGCTGGGCGACGTCGCCGGCACCCGGGTCCTCGACCTGGGCTGCGGTCACGGCCGCATCGCCAACCGCCTGGCCGCCCGCGGCGCCCGGGTCACCGGGCTCGACGCCACGCGGCTGTTCCTCGACCTGGCCCGCGACGAGGCGGCGCGGCGGGGCGTGGACGTCGACTACGTGGCCGGCGACATGCGGGCTCTGCCGTGGGCCTGGCGGTTCGACGCGGTCGTGAGCTGGTTCACCGCCTTCGGCTATTTCGACGATGCCCAGAACCGGGCGGTGCTGGCCGAGGTCCACCACGTCCTGCGGCCGGGCGGCCGGCTCCTCCTCGAGCTGAACCACAAGGACGGTCTGCTCCCGCACTGGCTGCCGTCGTCCGTGGTCGAGGTGGGCGGCGCCCTGCAGATCGACGAGCGGACCTTCGATCCGCTCACCGGCCGGGCCCATGCCCGCCGCACGACGGTGCGGGACGGGCGGGTGCGCCGCGCCGAGTTCCACGTGCGCATGTTCGGGTTCACCGAGCTGCGGGACTGGCTGCTCGACGCCGGCTTCGGCTCGGTCGCGGGATACGGCGGCGACGGCGGCCCGCTGACCGCCGAGTCCGCCCGGATGATCGTGATCGCGACGCGGTGAGCTACTCGACCAGCGCCCCGTAGACCAGCGACTTGAGCTGTCCCCGGAAGTTGAACGTCCCGGACGGCATGAGCTGGGTCATGAACACCGTCACCAGGTCCTCGACGGGATCGATCCAGAAGATCGTCGAGGCGGCACCACCCCACATGAACTCGCCGGCCGAGCCGGCGGCCTGCGTGGCCGCCGGACCCTTGCTGACGGCCACGGTCAGGCCGAAGCCCATGCCGTCGAACCCGACCTCGCCGTAGCCACCGGGCAGGGCGTAGCGCCGCAGGTCGCCGTCGTCGGGCAGGTGGTTGGTGCGCATGAGCTCGACGGTCTTGGGCGCGAGCACCCGCATCCCGTCGACCTCGCCCCCGCCGGCCAGCATGTGGCAGAACCGGAGGTAGTCGGCAGCGGTGGACACGAGCCCGCCCCCGCCGGACAGGAACTCGGGGTGCTCGCGGTAGCGGCTGGTCTGCGGGTCGTCGAGCAGCCGCAGCTCCTTGGCGGCGTTGCGCCGGTAGAGCGCGGCGAACCGGCCGGCGTTCCCCTCGGTGACCGAGAACCCGGTGTCGACCATGCCCAGCGGGTCGAAGATCGTCGCCTGCAGGTACTCGTCGAACCGCCGGCCCGACAGCACCTCGACCAACCGGGCGCACACGTCGGTCGACCACGAGTACAACCAGTGGGAGCCGGGGTGGAACCGCAGGGGCTCGCCGCCCAGGCGCTCCATCAGCGTCTGCAGCGTCCCGCCGCCGGCCAGGCGCATGGCCGGCGCCCGGGTGCCGAGGCTCTCCAGGTCCATGCGGGCGTTCGGTGGGCCGTAGCCGATACCGGTCATGTGCATCATGGCGTCGCGCACCGACATGGGTCGCTCGGCGTCGACGAGGTGGCGGTTGCCGTCCTCGTCCTTGACGCTGACCTGGAGGCCGGCGAACTCGGGGATGTAGCGGCTGACCGGGTCGGACAGCGCGAACTTCGCCTGCTCGTACAGCGAGAGCAGTGCAACCCCGGTGATCGGCTTGGTCATCGAGAAGATGCGGTAGACGGTGTCGTCGGCGGTCGGGACCTCGCGCTCGCGGTCGGCGTGGCCGAGCGTGGAGGCGTGGGCGACCTGGCCCCGTCGCGACACCACCACCTGACAGCCGGCGATCTTGCCCGGCTCGACGTAGCGGGTGCGGAGGTGGTCGTCGATGCGGGCGAGACGGCTGGCGTCGAACCCGGCGGCGTCAGGGTCGATCTTGAACGTCACGGCCGGCAGAGTATCCCGAAATCACAGCGCGTGTCGGAAGGTCTAATACGAGTGTTCCGAGCCAGTCGGTCCCTAGGATGGCGGGCTGCGAACCGTGCCTGTCTCCCCCGCTGACCTGCGCTCGCGCCTCGGGGCGCTGACCCTGCGCGACGAGCACCGCCTCCGGAGACGGCTCGACCGCGCCCGCACGTCGGCCCGCCGCGACGGCCGGGGTCCGGGCGGCGACGGGGACGGCGGGATCGAGGCCGAGCTCGCGGCGCTGGCCGCCGAGGTCGAGGCGGCCGAGGCCGTGGTGGCCCGCCGCCGGGCTGTGCTCCCCGATGTCACCTACCCCGAGTCGCTGCCCATCGCTGCCCGCCGCGACGACCTCCTGGCCGCCATCCGGGACAACCAGGTGGTGGTGGTCGCCGGCGAGACCGGGTCCGGCAAGAGCACCCAGCTGCCCAAGATGTGCCTCGAGCTGGGCCGGGGGGTGCGGGGCCTCATCGGCCACACCCAGCCCCGGCGCCTGGCCGCCCGCACCATCGCCGCCCGGGTGGCCGAGGAGCTGGGTTCCACGGTCGGCGACCTCGTCGGCTACACGGTCCGGTTCACGGACCAGGTCGGCGACCGCACGCTGGTCAAGCTGATGACCGACGGCATCCTGCTGGCCGAGCTCCAGACCGATCGGCTCCTGCGCCGCTACGACACGATCATCCTGGACGAGGCCCACGAGCGCAGCCTCAACATCGACTTCCTCCTGGGCTACCTGACGAACCTGCTCCCTCGCCGGCCCGACCTCAAGGTCATCGTCACGTCGGCCACCATCGACACGGCTCGCTTCGCCGAGCACTTCGGCGCCCCCGTGGTCGAGGTGTCCGGCCGCACCTACCCGGTCGAGGTCCGCTACCGGCCGCTCGGCGCCGACGGTGGAACCGACCAGGTCGACGGCATCCGGCGCGCCGTCGACGAGCTGGGGGGCGAGGGGCCGGGTGACATCCTCGTGTTCCTGTCCGGTGAGCGCGAGATCCGCGACACCGCCACCGCCCTCGGCGAGGCGGCGCTGGCCGGCACCGATGTCCTCCCGCTGTACGCCCGGCTGTCTGCGCACGAGCAGGCCCGGGTCTTCCGGCCCCATGCGGGCCGGCGCATCGTGCTCGCCACCAACGTGGCCGAGACGTCGATCACCGTGCCGGGCGTGCGCTACGTCGTCGACGTCGGCACCGCCCGCATCTCCCGCTACAACCGCCGCACCAAGGTCCAGCGCCTGCCGATCGAGCCGGTCAGCCGGGCGTCGGCCGACCAGCGCGCCGGTCGGTGCGGCCGGGTGGCGCCGGGCGTCTGCGTCCGCCTCTACGCCGAGGACGACTACGAGGCCCGGCCCGAGTTCACCGAGCCCGAGATCCTCCGCACCAACCTGGCGTCGGTCATCCTGCGCATGGCGGCGCTCGGCCTCGGCGACGTCGAGTCGTTCGCGTTCGTCGACCCGCCCGACGCCCGGGCCGTGAGGGATGCGGTGGCGCTGCTGGGCGAGCTGGGCGCCATGCGGGACGGCGGCACGCTGACCCCGCTCGGCCGGCGCCTGGCCCGGATTCCCGTCGATCCCCGGTTCGGGCGGATGGTCCTGGAGGCCGAGGCGAACGGCTGCGCCCGCGAGGTGCTGGTCATCGCGGCGGCACTGTCCATCCAGGACGTGCGGGAGCGGCCGACCGGCAAGGAGGCCGAGGCCGACGAGCTGCACGCCCGCTTCGCCGACCCCGAGAGCGACTTCACGGCCGTGCTCAACCTGTGGCGCTACCTGGAGACCCAGCAGCGGGCCCGGTCGTCCAGCGGGTTCCGGCGCATGTGCCGGGCCGAGCACCTCCACCACGTTCGCGTGCGGGAGTGGCAGGACCTGGTCCGCCAGCTGCGGGACGTGGCCGGGGAGCTCGGCATCCGCCGGCGGTCCGAGCTTGCGCCGGCCGAGGCCGTGCACCGCTCGCTGCTGGCGGGGCTGCTGTCGCACGTCGGCATGTACGACCCGACCACCCGCGAACACATCGGCGCCCGCCAGAGCCGGTTCCTCGTGGCGCCCGGCTCCGCGCTGCACCGTCGCCCGGCCGCGTGGGTCATGGCCGGCGAGCTGGTCGAGACCAACCGGCTCTGGGCCCGCATGGTCGCCCGCATCGACCCGTCGTGGATCGAGCCGCTGGCGGAGCACCTGGTGCGCCGCAGCTACGGCGAGCCGTGGTGGGACGCCCGCCGGGGCGCGGCGATGACCACCGAGCGCATCACGCTCTACGGCCTGCCGATCGTCGACGGCCGCCGGCTGGCGCTCGCCCGGGTCGATCCGGCGCTGGCGCGGCGGATGTTCGTCGAGGGGGCGCTGGTGGCCGGCGACTGGACGACACGCCACCGCTTCGCCGCCGACAACCGCCGGCTGCTGGACCAGGTGCGCGAGCTGGAGGACCGGACCCGCCGCCGCGACCTGCTCGTGACCGACGAGGCGCTGGGAGCGTTCTTCGACGCCCGGATCGGGCCGGACGTGACCTCGGCCCGGGCGTTCGACCGCTGGTGGTCGCGGGCCCGCCAGGACGCGCCGGACCTGCTGACGTTCACCCTCGACGACCTGCTCGACCCCGCGGCCGGCCCGGTCGACGGCGAGGCGTTCCCGACCACTTGGCGCCAGGGCGAGCGCAGCTTCGACGTGACCTACACGTTCGGCCCCGGCGCCGACGACGACGGCGTCACCGTGCACGTGCCGCTGGCGGCGCTCAACGAGGTACGGCCGGCCGGGTTCGACTGGCAGGTGCCCGGGCACCGGCTCGACCTGGTCACGTCGCTCGTCCGGTCGCTGCCCAAGGGCGTGCGCCGGCGGCTGGTGCCCGCCCCGGATCGGGCCCGGGAGGCGCTGGCCGGCATCGGACCCGGTGACGGCCCGCTGCTGGAGGTCCTGGCCCGGCGCCTGGCCGGCATGTCCGGCGAACGAGTGGTACCGGGCGACTTCGACCTCGCCCGGGTGCCGGCCCACCTCCTGGTCCGGTTCCGGGTCGAGGACGGCGACGGCGGGGAGGTGGCCAGCGGCCGCGACCTGGTGGCGCTCCAGCGCGAGCTGGGACGCGAGGTCCGGGAGGCGGTGGCCGGCGCCGCACGGGGGATCGAGCGGCGGGGCCTGCGCACCTGGGACATCGGCGAGCTGCCCCGCGTCGTCGACACCATCGCGGGCGGCCATCCGGTGCGGGGCTACCCGGCCCTGGTGGACGAGGGCGAGACCGCGGGCGTGCGGGTCCTGGCCTCGGAACCGGACCAGGCCCCGGCCATGGCGGCCGGCACCCGCCGGCTGCTGCTGCTGGCTGTGCCCACCGCCCGCCGCGAGGCCGAGCGCCGCCTCCGCCGCGTCCCCGCGCTCGCCGCGGTCCCGGCCCGCTATCCCGGCGTCGACGCTCTGGCGGACGACTGCGCGGCCGCAGCCGCGGACCGCATCGTCGCCGCGGAGGGCGGCCCGGCCTGGGATGCCACCGGCTTCGACCGCCTGGCCGCCGCAGCCCGCACCCGCCTTGGCCCGCTGGCCGCCGGCGCCGCTGCCCAGGCCGGAGACCTGGTGGCCGCGGCCCTGGCCCTGGAGGCACGCCTAGCCGCCGCGGGTGCCCCGGCCCTGGCCCCGGCGGTGGCCGACATGCGGGCCCAGGTCCGGTCGCTGGTGGCGCCGGGCTTCGTGTCGCGGGCCGGCCTGCCCCGCCTCCGGGACATCGGCCGCTACCTGGAGGCGGTCCGCCACCGCCTCGACAAGCTGGGCGAGCGCTCGGCCCGTGACCGCGACCTGATGCTGCGGGCCCAGGCCCTGGAGCACGCGTACACGGACGCCCGCGATGCCCTGGCACCGGAGCGCCGCCGCGCCCCGGACGTGGTCGACGTCGCCTGGCTCCTGGAGGAACTCCGGGTCAGCCTGTTCGCCCAGACGCTCGGCACGGCCCGCCCTGTCAGCGAGCCCCGGGTCCGAGCGGCAATCAAGCGATTTGGCGGCGCTCACGGCGACATGCCGCGGTGAGCGCCGCCAATTCAGCCGATCTGCCGGTCCACACCCTGCGCGACCAGGGCTCTCAGCTCGTGCACCAGGTCGTCGTCGAGGGTCAGCCCCGCCGCTGCATCCGCCTCGGCCGACTCCACCTTGATCGCCGGTGTGCCGAACCCCAGGTGTTGCGATGCCGTCTCGAAGGTCAGTGCGGCGGCGGCGATGTCGTCGTCGTGCGCTGCTCCTTGGAGCTCGGCGATCCCGCGACCCTGCTCCCACGGCGAGAGCTTCCAGTCCTTTCTGGAAGCCCTGACGACGACTGCCCGGGTGACGGTCAAGAGCAGAGCGACGATGGACGCCACCACGACGAGCGTGATGAGCCCTCCGGTGAGATCTCCGGTGGGCTCGAACACGAACAGGGCCGCGGCGACGAGCAGAAGGAGGCAGGACGTATAGGCCATGAGGCCCACGGCCGACAGCAGGCGCACAGCCATCCGATGCTCGGGAGGTCGCCAGAGAATCGCGGCCAACGCGACAGTGAACGTGATGAAGAGCGCCGACGCCGCCGCGTTCTCGCGATCGTCCGGCGCTCCGAGTCGACGGGCGGCCCAGAAGAGGGCGACCGCCGTGAGCCATGCACTGGCCGTCGCCAGCGTGAGCCATGAGTCGGCGGCGAGGCGAAGGTCCACCTGGGCTCGCGACAGCGAGCCGCGTTCGACCTCGATCGCGTGCAGGTCCACCGTCGGGAGGCCGCCCGTGACCTGGTCGATCGAGGGTCGACGACGGGCGAGCGACTGTTCCGGCCTGCCAGCGAGCATCCTGGCCGAGTCGATGGTGACCCCGGCCGGCGCGTGGATCTCGAAGTGGTAGCTCGCTGCGTTCTCGGCCGCCGGCGTCGGGAAGCGGACGCGGGTCGGTGCCCACCCGATCGCAGCGAGGAGCGACACGATGGACCACCGCGGCAAGGCCGGCGTGAACCGCCTGTAGCCGTTCTCCGTGGATTCCCTGGCCCGATATCGGCGGCTCAGCGGCTCGTCGTAGCGGAACTTGAACACCCGCTTGGCGGACCCGTCAGCACGCACGAGGACGAACATCACGAAGTCCTCGGACACGCGGTTCATGATGTGGTTGAACCGCCTGTCATCGCTGAGCTGCCGGATCTCCGGCGGGGCATCAGGGTTGTCCGCGAGGTTGCGGGCCGCGAGCAGCTCGTCCTGCGTGCCCGAGACGAGGTGTTCGAGGAAGGAGCCCACTTCGCCAGACAGCGGCCCGTCGCCGAGAACTGCGCACGCCAGGGCCTCGACCAGCGCCAGGGTGACCGCCTGGTTCTGGCGAAGACCGAGGAGGGGTACGGATGCGTCGCTCTCGTCGCGCAGGTCGAAGTTGACGAGCGACTTGCGTCTCATGATCGTCAACGGGAGCAGCCGGTACGGCGTCCCGTTGATGATGAAGGTCGGCGCCGCCAGCGGGACCGTGAAGTCGACGCTCACGCGCCGACGAACGGTCCTGTGGTCCCGGAACGACACCGACTCGACCCGTCGCGTGACCCATGCCGGGCTCGAGATGATGAGACCGAGCAACGTCAACCCGCAGTGGTGGCACCGCAGGGCGTGCTCCAACTGGTCGACGGGATCCGCAGCAAGATCCGACAACACCCTGACCTCGTGGGGCGGGTGCACGTGCCCGCCATCGGCAGGTTCGTGGTCGTCCGTCATCGGGCATCACCTCCGCTGCCGACCGCACCACGTGGACCCGCCCAGACGACGGCTCCACGCACTGGGTGGGGTGCGCGTCACCAGACCGTCGCGGTTCTGCCTGTTCAGATGTCGGAGCGCCGCGGGAAATACGCGGATGTCGGGTGGTTCAGCCGATCTGCCGGTCCACGCCCTGCCAGTACGGCTCCCGCAGCTCGCGCTTGAGGAGCTTGCCGGACGGGTTGCGGGGCAGGACCTCGGCGAAGTCGACCGACTTCGGCAGCTTGTAGCCGGCGAGCTGTTCACGGGCGAAGGCGATGATGTCCCGGGCGGTGTCATCGCCGGCCTCGGTGCCCTCGGCGGGGACCACGATGGCCTTGACCGCCTCGCCCCAGCGCTCGTCGGGCACGCCGATGACCGCCACGTCGGCCACCCCGGGGTGCTTGGACACCACGTTCTCGACCTCGGCCGGGTACACGTTCTCGCCGCCGGACACGATCATGTCCTTCACCCGGTCGTGCAGGTACAGGTAGCCGTCCGCGTCCGCGTAGCCGGCGTCCCCGGTCCGGAACCAGCCGTCGGGCGTGATCGCCTGGGCCGTCGCCTTGGGGTTCTCCCAGTAGCCGAGCATGTTCTGGCGGGATCGCGTCCACAGCTCGCCGACCTCGCCGAGCGGCACGTCCTCGCCGGTGGTCGGCTCGACGATGCGGACCTCGACCCACGGGTAGGGCTTGCCGCACGAACGCAGCAGCTGGGGCCTGGAGGCGGGGTCGTGGTCGGCGCCCTCGAGCTGGGTGATGGCGCCGGTCGTCTCGGTCAGGCCGTACACCTGGATGAACTCGCACCCGAAGGTGTCCATGCCGGTGAGCAGCACCTTGTCGGTGATCGGCGAGGCGCCGTACACGAGCGCCCGCAGCGTCGAGAAGTCGGTGGACTCGACGCCCGGGGTGGCCAGCACGAATTGGATGACCGCCGGCACCATGAAGGCGTTGGTGATCCCGTAGGCCGGGATCGCCGCCAGGATCGCCGCCGGGTCGACGTCCCGCAGGACCACCGTGCGGCAGCCGTGGACCAGGCCCACCATCGACCAGCCCGCGCCGGCGATGTGGAACATCGGCATCATCGCGAGGTTCACCGAGTCGGTGGTGAACCGCCACTGCGCGGCGATGTCGCCCACCCCGCCGAAGAAGTTGTCGTGGCTGAGCATCACGCCCTTGGGCAGCCCGGTCGTGCCCGAGGTGTAGAGCTGGAAGGCGACGTCGCTGCCAACCGAGGCGACGCCGGGGTCGTCGGTGGGCCGGCCCGCCACCCAGTCCTCGTAGTCGGGCCAGCGGTCGTGGCCCCCGACGGCCACGATCGTGTGGACCCGCCTCAGGTCGCCCTCGATGCGCTCGACCGCGGGCACGAAGTCCGGCCCCACGATCACGACCTCGGCCCCCGCATCCTCGATGATCTGGGCCATCTCCGGCGCGGCCAGCCGCCAGTTCACCGACACGTTGACCGCGCCCAGCTTGGCCAGGCCGAAGGTGACCTCGAAATACTCCAGCCCGTTCTTGTCGATGAACGCCACGCGGTCGCCCGCCCCCACACCGGCCGCGGCGAGGGCGTGGGCGACCTGGCTGGACCTCGCGTCGAGCTCGGCGAAGTTCATGCTGCGGTCGCCGGCGTCGAGCGCCGGGGCGTCCGGCCGCTCGGCCGCGTGGACCCGGATGACGTCGGCCAACGTCCGCATCCTGGTCAGATCGACGGTGTCGGTGTCGGCGCTGCCGGTCCCGGCGGTGTCGGCGGTGGTCATGTGCGTCGGTCTCCCTCGTCGCGTGCCCGCCTCTCCCCCGTCCGGGGCGGGATCACGACCGTTACGATACGACGGCCACCTGCCCGGGATCCGATGAACGAGGGGGACTCGATGCGTGCTGCCGTCCTGCGCGCCGGAGAGATGGTCGTGCGCAACGACGTGCCGGACCCTGTCCCCGAGTCCGGACAGGTGCTGGTCCGGGTGCGGGCCTGCGGCATCTGCGGCTCCGACCTGCACTTCGCCCGGCACGGGGCCACGATGCTGGCCCTCGGCGACGAGATGCGGGGCGTCCCCGAGATGGGCGAGCCGAAGCTCGACCTGGGCCGGGACGTGTTCATGGGCCATGAGCTGGCGGCCGAGGTCGTCGAGGCCGGGCCCGACACCGACTCGCCCGACCCGGGGACCGTGGTCACGTCGATCCCGGTGCTCATGGCGGCCACCGGCATCCGCCAGCTCACGTACACCAACGACCTGCCCGCGGGCTACAGCGAGCACATGCTGCTGTCGGCACCGCTGCTGCTCACGGTGCCCAACGGGCTCGACCCCCAGGCCGCGGCCCTGACCGAGCCGATGGCCGTGGGCCTCCACGCCGTCAATCGCTCGGACATCCAGCCGGGCGACGGGGCGCTGGTGCTCGGGTCCGGCCCGGTCGGCCTCGCGATCATCGCCGCGCTGGCCCAGCGGGGCATCGAGCCGGTGCTCGCCGCCGACCTGTCCACCGCCCGCCGGGAGGCGGCCCTGGCCATGGGCGCCCACGAGGCGGTCGACCCGGTGGTCGAGGCCGCGTTCGAGGCCTGGTCCCGGATCGGCGGGGGCCGCCAGCTGATCGTGTTCGAGGCCATCGGCGTGCCCGGGATCATCGACGACGTGCTCCGGGAGGCGCCGCCCCGCACCCGGGTCGTCGTGGCCGGCGTGTGCATGGAGCGCGACGCCGTGACCCCCCTGTTCGGCATCGCCAAGGAGCTGGACGTCCGGTTCAGCTTCGCCTACGACCTGGCCGAGTTCGGCACCACCCTGCGGCTGCTGGCCGAGGGCGAGATCGACCCCATGCCTCTGGTCACCGGCCACGTCGACCTCGACGGCGTGCCCGGGGCGTTCGACGACCTGTCCGACCCCGAGCGCCACTGCAAGATCGTGGTGGTCCCCAGCTGAGGGACCCCGTCCGGACACCGCACGGCGGGTCCGGGCCCGACTACGATCGACCGCAGCCGTCGGAGGGGTGCCGCGAGCGAGGGGAAGGCGCAGCGACCACGGCCTGCCTCGGTGGATCGTCATGCACAAGCACGTCGGGGGGACGTCCGCGACCGCGGAACGGGTCACATGAGGCGCATCGAGGACCAGCGCACCGGGCGGCGGGTGGGCTCGGACGGTCGCGGCTCGAGCCTCGCCGAGGCCGACGGCGGCGACGAGGCGGTCGCGCGGCCGGCGGTGCCCACGCACGACGACCTGCTCGTGTTCCCGCCCGCGATGCGGTGGTCGATCACGGCGGCCGCCGGCGTCGCCGTCCTGGCGGTGATCGGCCTGTCGACCACCTTCGGCGACAGCGACGCCGACCTGCTGCTCATCCACGCCATCGCCACGGTCCCGTTCACGGCCGCCGGCCTGGTGCTGACCCGCAGGGTGCAGGGGCAGAGCCCCTCCGAGTACGAGGTGTTCTGGCAGCGTTGGTTCTGGGCGCTGCTGCTCGGCACCGGGGCCGCGGTGGCCGCCGGCCTCGGGGCGATCTTCCACTCCCGGCCCCTCGTCCTCGTGGACATGCTGCTCCTGCTCGCCACCGTCCCGTTGTGGGTGTCGGCCTCGCTGATCATGGTCAAGGCCCAGGCGGGCAAGCGGGACATGGCGGTCGACGTCATCGACATCGCGATGGCCGTGACCGTGCTCAGCGCCCCGGGTGTGCTGCTGGTGCTCGAGCCGTTGTCGCGCAGCGATCGGCTGATCTTCGCCCTGCCGTTCGCGCTGATCATCCTGGCCGCGCCGGCGGCCATCTACGTGTCGCTGCTCAACCTGGAGCGGGTGCCCCGGGGCGAGCGGGTGGCTCAGGGCCTCGGGGTCGTGCTGGCCGGCCTGTTCACGCTCAACCTGACCCTGCACCTGTCCCGGGTCCTGGCTGACCTCGACGTGCCGGTCCCCGCGCTGATCGCGGTGCACGCCGGCCAGATGGCCCTGCTCGCGGTGATCCCGGCCTGGGCCCACCGGCGCGTCACCGCCCGCCTCGCCAACCTGGCCCCCGAGGAGCAGTTCCGTTCCAGCAACCCGATGCCCTACGTCAGCGCAGTGGTCCTGCCGCTGGTCGCACTGTGGGCGTTCCTCACCCGGGACGAGCGGCCGTGGGGTGTGGCCTACGTGGCGGCGGTGCTGGTGGTGATCGTGGTGCTCAACGCGGTGCGCTACACGCTGATGAGCCGGGAGACCCAGCGGCTCAGCGCCGAGCTGGCCAGCATGGCCGAGGATCGCCGCCGGCTGCTCGCCAACATGGTGCGGGCGCTCGAACACGAGCGCCACCGCACCGTGGCCGAGCTGCACACGCAGGCGGTCGGGTCGCTGGCCACGCTGGCCTCGATCGTGCAGGCGGCCTACGTCACGCTGCCCAACGACACGGCCCTGGCGGTGCGCGAGACCATCGCCCAGCTCCAGGGCGACCTGACCGAGCGGGCGGAGGAGCTGCGCCGGCTGATGGTGGCGATGCGGCCGCCGAAGTTCCCGCCGGCCGGCGACGACAGCACGCTCGGCACCGCGCTGCTGGCCTACGCGTCCGAGCTCTACCGGGAGCGCTCGACCCGCACCGTGAACGTGCACGTGGACCCGGTGCTGCAGCTCGACCGGTCGACGATGACGATCGTCTACCGCATCGCCCAGGAGGCCCTGCTCAACGCCGCCCGCCACTCGACGGCCCGGACGGTGGCGGTCAGCGTCACGGAGCGGGACGGCAACGTGATGGTCGAGGTCCACGACGACGGCATCGGCTTCGACCTCGACGCGGTCACGTGCGGCTCGGGGCTGGCGTCGATGCAGCTGTTCACCAACCTGGGCCGCGGGGAGCTGCTGGTCCGCACCAGCCCCGGCCACGGCACGCTGATCCGCAGCGTGCTCGGCGTGCGGCCGGACCGCGGCGAGCGGCCGGCACCGGGCGGCGAGGCGGCCCCGGCCGGGCGCGCGCGGGCGCACCTGCGGCTGATCGCCGCCGGGCCCGACGACGCCTGAGCGCCGGCGAGCCGAGCGGTCAGATCAGGCCGAGCGCGTCGAGGCCGGCCCGCACGAACCGCAGCACCGTCTCGTTGGCCTGCTCGGCCGTGAGCTGGCCGGACATCCACAGCTCGCACACGTGGAGGACCGCACCGAAGGCGGCGGCCGCCCCGGCCATCGTCACCGGCAGGGGCTCGCCGGCCGAGGCCAGCAGGCTGTTGAGCTCGCCGGACAGCCGGGCCCGCACGGCGATGGCCTGGGCCACGACGCCGGGCTCGCCCGACCCCCAGGGCTCGAGGATGAGCAGCCGGTAGGCGTCGGGCCGGGCCGCGAAGTAGGCCAGCAGGGCGGTGACCAGGGCCTCCAGCCGCCGCTCGGTGGTGGTCGGGGCCCGGACCGCGGCCTGGACGGATTCGACGACCTCGCCGACGAGCCGCTCCATCACCTCCCGGTAGAGCTCGGGCCGGCCGTCCGGGAAGTAGTGGTAGAGCAGCGTCTTGGACACCCCGGCGATCGTCGCCACCTCGGCCAGGCCGGCCTGGGTGTAGCCGCGCGTGGCGAAGGTCTCCTCGGCGGCGGCCACGAGCAGCGCCTTGCGTTGCTCGGGAGCCAGTCTGCGTGTGCCTGGTTCGCCCACCCCGTGCATCCTCCCCGATCTCGAACGCACGCCCGGGCGGGGGCCGCGGGCGGCGATGAGCGTGCGCAACGCTAGCGCTCGTTGACACCCGCGTCGGCGCGAGTGGTGACGCGCTGATGACCCATTACTGACACGTCAGCATACGGCCCGCGACGTGCGCTCCCCTCGACCACCCCGTCGGCTACCGTCACGCAAATGCAATCCCGCTGGGGGGCGTGGGCGATCGTCATCGGCGCGGCGTTGGTCGCCACGTCCTGCGGGTCGTCCTCCGACGACCTGCTCGAATCCGCGGTGCCGTCGAGCAGCACGGCGACCGTCGAGCTCCCGACCACCGGCCCGCCGCCGACCGACCCGCCCTCGACCGCACCCGGGTTCAACAACCCGGGAGTCCGCACCCGGGGCGGCGGGGCCACCGCCTCGGCGGCGGCCGGCGCGGCCGGCACCGGGGCCGGCGGGGCCAGCGTCCCGGCCGAGGCCCGGGCGGTCGACACGTCGAACCCCGATCGGGTCATCGGCACCGGCACGCCCGCCAGCTGCGCGGCGGCCGCCGTCGTCGAGGCGGTGGCGGCCGGCGGGATCATCACGTTCGACTGCGGGCCGTCCCCGGTCACGATCTCGATGTCCGCCACCGCCAAGGTCCGCAACGACACCGGGCCGGAGATCGTGCTCGACGGCAAGGGCCTGGTCACCCTGTCGGGCGGCGGCCAGCGCCGGATCCTCTACATGAACACGTGCGACGAGGCCCAGGTCTTCACCACCTCCCACTGCCAGGACCAGGACCACCCGCGGCTGACCGTGCAGAACCTGACCTTCGCGGACGGCGACTCGACCGGCGAGACCGTCGAGGGTGGCGGCGGGGGCGCCATCTTCGTGCGGGGCGGGCGGGTCAAGGTGGTCAACTCGCGCTTCTCCGGCAACACCTGCGACCCGACCGGGCCCGACCTGGGCGGGGCCGCGATCCGGGTGCTCAGCCAGTCCCGGGGACTGCCGGTCTACATCTCCGACAGCACGTTCGAGGCGGGCTCGTGCTCGAACGGCGGGGCGCTGTCGAGCATCGGCGTGTCCTGGGAGATCTACAACAGCGTGTTCAGCGGCAACGAGGCCATCGGCTACGGCGCCAACCCGGCCAAGGCCGGCACCCCCGGCGGCGGCAACGGTGGGGCGATCTACGCCGACGGCGACCGCTTCACGATCCGGGTCGTGAACTCGACCCTCGAAGGCAACCACGCCCGGGAGGGCGGCGGGGCCATTTTCTTCGTCAGCAACGACCGCACGGGCTCGCTGTCGATCGAGGGCTCGCGCCTGTCCGGCAACCCGAGCGACGGTTTCGAGACGTACCCCGGGATCTTCTTCCTCGGCGCCGGCGAGCCGGCCACCCCGGGGTCCTCGCTGGGCTAGCTCACGCCGCGGGCCGTGAGGCGCTGCCGCCGCAGCTCACTGCGCCGGACCTTGCCGGCGTCGTCCCGCAGCGCCCGGTCGACCAGCTCGACAGTGCGCGGCACCTTGTAGCGGGCCAGCCGCTCGCCCACGAAGGCGATCAGCTCGGCCTCGGTCACGGCCTCCGGATCCGCCTCGACGATGGCGTGGATGCGGTTGCCCCTGTCCTCGTCGGGCAGGCCGATCACGCAGCACGACCGCACCGCCGGGTGCTCGGCCAGCGAGGCCTCGACCTCCGCCGGGTACACGTTGGCGCCGCCGGACAGGATCATGTCCTGGAGCCGGTCGCCCAGGTACAGGTAGCCGTCCTCGTCGACGTGGCCGCAGTCGCCGAGCGACTCCCAGCCGCCCTCCCGCCGCCGCGCCTCGGCGCCGACATAGCGGTAGGTGATGCGGCCGGCCCCGTTGCGCAGCCACACCTCGCCCTCGGTGCCGGGGGGCACCTCGTTGCCGTCGGCGTCGCAGATCATGATCTCGCCGCCGAGCGGGCGCCCGACCGAGCCCCGGTGCTCCAGCCACTCCTCGCCGGTGATGACGGTGGCGACCTGGGCCTCGGTGCCGGCGTAGAGCTCGACGATCCGCTCGGGGCCGAGCCAGCGGATCCACGCTTCCTTCAGCCACGGGGGGCAAGGCTCGGCCAGGTGCCAGGCCGTGCGCAGCGAGCCGAGGTCGTAGCGGTCGCGCACCGCGGCCGGCAGCCGCCAGATGCGCTTCATCATGGTCGGCACCAGGTAGACGACCTCGGCGCGGTGGGCCTCGATGGCGGCCAGCGTGCCCTCGGCGTCGAAGCCGGGCAGGACCACGACGTGGCAGCCCCACAGCAGCGCCTGGCACGACCACACGATCGGGCCGTTGTGGTACAGCGGGCCCGGCATCACCAGGCAGCCGTCCGGCTCGAGCCGCAGCGGCACGGGGCCCTCGACGTCGAGGAGGCTGCGCTCGCCGGACACGATCAGCTTCGGCCGCCCGGTCGACCCGCCGGACGTGGGCGCCTTCCAGGCGGGGGACACAGCGTCGGGCAGCGGCTCCGGGCGGCCGCCGCCGGCGGGCGGCTCGGGCCGGAAGCCGGCGGGGAGGCTCGGGCGGTCGCCGGCGGCCGCGGGGTCCACGCCGATCGTCACCCTGGGGTCGGCCAGGTCGACGATGGCGCGCAGCTCGGGCACCGGCAGATACGAGCTCACCGGCTGGGGGATCGCCCCCAGCTTCCAGGCGGCGGCGATGGCCACGAACCACTCGACGGAGTTGGGCAGCGCGATCGTCACCATGTCGCCGGTGCCGACACCCCGGGCCGCGAGGTCGCGGGCCAGGGCGGTGGCGGCGTCGTCCAGCTCGCGGCGCGTGAGCCGGGCCTCGCCGCACGACAGTGCGGGGCGGTCCGGGTCGGCCTCGGCCAGGTCGGTGAGCCGGCGGGCGAACGAGACGCGGGTCACGGCCTCACACTGCCAGACCCGGCTGCGGATGCGCCGGGTCAGCCACCGAGGAGGGCGTCGAGCAGCGAGCCGATGAGCCCGGGGTCGTCCTCCGGCGGCGTGGCGGTGGTCGTCGTCGGCCGCGGCCGGGTCGTGGTGGGGCCGATGGTCGGTGCGCCCGCTCCGCTGGTGGTCGGCGCGGTGTCGCTCGGGGCGCCGGTCGTGCCCGCAGGGGGCTCGGCGGCGCTGGGGCCGGCCGCCGGCGCGTCCCCGGTGGCGGTGCCAGGCGGCGCCGGCTCCCCGGTGCCGGGAGTGGCGCGGTTGGTCCGGGTTGCATCGCCGCCGGGGACCGGGGTCGGGGTGGCCGCGGGCGACTCGCCGACGGGCGGCTCGTCCCCCTTGTCCGGGACCACGTCGGCATCCGAGCCCCTGGCTGTGGGGGCCACGCCGCCGTCGTCCGACTCCGTCAGCGCGGCGATGGCCGCCACGCCGATGAGCGCCACGATGGCGAGACCGACCAGCCCGGCCACCAGCCGCGTCCGCCGGCTGGCCCGGCTCGCGGCGACCGTCACCGAGCCGCGCACGGCCCGCAGGAGATCGAGGAATGCCCGCACGGGCGACATTCTGCTCGGCGCGACGACCCGCGCGCCCGGGGTCGCACCCGACGCCTGTCTTAACCGCGACGCCACTCTTGTTACTTACTGACGTGTCAGTTTAAATGTGACGTGCGGCACGCTCCGGGTGTGCCGGGACGAGGGGGATAACGATGAGACAGAAGTCAGTGCTCGGCTCGATCGCCGCGCTCCTGGCCAGCCTGAGCCTGGCGGTGGTGGCCGTGGTCGCCCAGCCCACGGGGGCCGGTGCCCAGACCGGGGAGTTCCGCAAGGGCCCCGACCCGACCGAGGCGTCCGTTCGCGCGGACCGCGGTCCGTTCGCGACCACCACGGCGTCGGTGTCGTCGCTCGTCGCCGGCTTCGGCGGCGGCACGATCCACTACCCGACCACCACCACCCAGGGCACGTTCGGCGCCATCGCCTTCGCGCCCGGGTTCACCGCCAGCAGCAGCAGCTACGCGTGGATCGGTCCGCGGATCGCGTCGCAGGGCTTCGTGGTGTTCCTGATCAACACCGACTCGCGGTTCGACTTCCCGGCCAGCCGGGCGACCCAGCTCCAGAACGCGCTCAACTACCTGGTCAACCAGAGCGTGGCGGCGAGCCGGATCGACCGGAACCGCCTGGCGGTCGGTGGCCACTCCATGGGTGGCGGCGGATCGCTGATCGCGGCCGACAACAACGCCAGCCTCCAGGCGGCCGTCCCGCTGCAGCCCTGGAACACCGGGACCAACTTCAGCGGCGTCAACGTGCCGACGATGATCGTCGGCGCCGAGAACGACACCGTTGCCTCGGTGGCATCGCACTCGGAGCCGTTCTACAACAGCATCCCGGCGGCCTCGGAGAAGGCTTACGTCGAGCTGAACGGGGCCTCCCACGGCGTCGGCACGACCGCCAATGTCGTCCAGGCCAAGTCGATGATCGTGTGGCTGAAGCGCTACGTCGACAACGACACCCGGTACGAGCAGTTCATCTGCCCGCCACCGCCGGCGCCCAGCGCGGAGATCCAGGAGTACCGCAACACCTGCCCCGGCTGAGCCCGGGGTCACCCGTCCGATGGCGGCCGCGGGGGCGGCCGCCATCGGCGCGTCTCACGGCCGCCCGGCGGTCCCGGGGTGCTGGTACCATGCGAGCGCACCAGCCACTGATGCACGTGCATCAAACCCGGGAACCGAGGGGGAGCGCGCCATGGCCTGGGATTTCTCGACCGAGCCCGAGTTCCAGGAGCAACTCGACTGGATCGACACGTTCTGTCGGGAGGAGATCGAGCCGTTCAACGTCGTCTTCCCCTTCGCCCTGCGCACGCAGGACCCGAAGGTCAGGGCGCTGGTCAAGGGCTACCAGCAGCAGATCAAGGACCGGGGCCTATGGGCGCTGTTCCTCGACGAGGAGCTGGGCGGGCCCGGCTTCGGCCAGCTGAAGCTCGCGCTGGTCAACGAGATCCTGGGCCGCTACCCGGCCGCGCCCGGGTTCTTCGGGACGCAGGCGCCCGACACCGGCAACATGGAGTTGCTCGCCGCGTACGGCACCGACGAGCAGAAGGAGCGGTGGCTCTACCCGCTGATGGACCAGCAGATCTGGTCCGCCTACTCGATGACCGAGCCCCAGGGCGGGTCCGACCCCAACCTGTTCAAGACGACCGCCGTACGTGACGGCGACGAGTGGGTCATCAACGGCGAGAAGTGGTTCACCAGCGCCGGTCGCTACGCCGACATCCTGTTCGTGATGACCACGACCGGCATGTTCGTGGTCCCCCGCGACACGCCGGGCGTCGAGTTCGTGGCCGAGGGCCCCCGGCTGCACTCCCACATCCGCTACAACGAGGTGCGGGTCCCGCTCGACCACCTGCTCGGCCCGCCCGACGGCGCCAAGGTCCTGGCCCAGCGGCGGCTCGGCGGGGGGCGCATCCACCACGCCATGCGCTCGATCGCCCAGTGCAAGCTGGCGTTCGACATGATGTGCGAGCGGGCCCTGTCCCGCGAATCGCACGGCAAGACCATCGCCGAGCACCAGATGGTCCAGCAGGCCATCGCCGACTCCTACGCCGAGATCAACATGCTGCGCCTGCTGGTGCTGTGGACGGCGTGGACGATCGACAACTCGTCCACCCAGGCGTCCCGCACGCAGATCGCCGCCTGCAAGTACACGTGCGCCAAGGTGTTGCGCGAGGTGTCGTACCGAGCCATCCACATCTACGGCTCGCTCGGCGTCACCGACCTCACGCCGCTCCAGGCGATGTGGGCGGGCGCGCCGCAGATGGCGGTCATGGACGGCGTGGACGAGGTCCACAAGGTCACGGTGGCCAACAACGTGCTCAAGGAGTACCGGCCCCACGACGGCCTCTGGCCCACCGAGTACCTGCCCGCCAAGCGGGCCGCCGCCCGCAAGAAGTTCGAGCCGCTGCTGGCCTCGGACCCCGACCTCAAGCGCTACGCCGACGGGATGGCCCAGTACATGGAGCGCCGGGGCTGATGGAGCTGCGCGACCGCGTCGCCGTCGTCACCGGGGGCGGCGGCGGCATCGGCGAGGGCCTGTGCCGGGCCTTCGCCGCCGAGGGCGCCCGGGCCGTGGTGGTCGCCGACATCGACGGCGACGCCGCCGAGCGGGTGGCCAAGGACATCGACGCCGCCGCCGAGGGTGGGACCCGGGCACTGGGCCTGGAGGCCGACGCCGGGTCCGAGCCCGACGTCATCGCGCTGGTCGCCCGCACCGAGGAGGAGTTCGGCCCGGTCGACCTCTTCTGCGCCAACGCCGGCATCATCGCCGTCGGCGGCGTCGAGGTCGCGGACGAGGTGTGGGAGCGGATGTGGCGCGTCAACGTGGCCAGCCACATCTACGCCGCCCGGGCGGTGCTGCCGGCGATGCTGGCCCGGGGCGAGGGCTACCTGCTGCACACCGCGTCGGCCGCGGGCCTGCTGACCCAGCTGGGCTCGGCCCCGTACTCGGTCACCAAGCACGCGGTGATCGGCCTGGCCGAGTGGCTGGCGATCACCCACGGCGACTCCGGCGTCCGGTTCTCGTGCCTGTGCCCGCAGGCGGTGGCCACGGCCATGGCCGGCGGCGCCCGCGCGTCGGTCGGCGACACGGGCGTCGAATCGACCGCCGGACGCGACGGCATCCTGTCGCCCGACCAGGTCGCGGCCACCGTGGTCGAGGGCCTGCGGGAGGAGCGCTTCCTCATCCTCCCCCACCCCGAGGTCGCCACGTACGAGCAACGCCGCGCCGGCGACCGCGAGCGCTGGCTGCGGGGCATGCGCAGGGTCCAGGCGGCGATGGTCGCAGCCTGGCGAGGGTGATTTGGCGGCGTATACGCCGAGATGGCGGCGCATGCGCCGCCAAATAGCTGGTCTACGATCCCTTTCGTGGATCTTTGGTCACTTCTCGCCCAGCACGCCGCTCACCGGCACGGCGCCATCGGCCGACGCTCGGCGCTCGAGCTCGGGCTGTCCGAGTCGACGCTGACCTCGTGGGTCGACCAGCGCCGGCTGCTCCGGCCGGCGGCGAACGTGCTGGTGATCGCCGGATCGGCCGTCACCTGGCGGCAACGTGCGAGCGTGGCTGCACTCTCTGGTGGCGGCTTCGCCTCGCACCGCACAGCGGCCGCGCTGTGGGCCCTCGACGGGTTCGAGCCGCGGCAGATCGAGGTGCTGACGCTGCACGGCCTGCGCCGGCGCCGGTCGGCCTGGGTCGTGCACGAAACCCGCAACCTGCGAGGGGTCGACCTCGACGAAGTCGACGGCATCCCGTGCACATCGGTGGTCCGGACCGTGCTCGACCTGCCGGCCGTCGCCCACCCGTTCCGGGTCGCACAGGCGCTCGACTGCGCCTGCCGCCGGCGGCCGGGCACGCTGGAGGCCGTGGCCCAGCGCCACCGCGAGCTCAAGCGCCAGGGTCGGCGGGGGTCGCGCGTCATGGCGGAGATGCTGGCCGAGCGACTGGGCACCGGGCGGTTCACAGACAGCGGATTCGAGGCGAGCGCGGTCCGGCTCGTGCGCCGGTTCGGCCTGCCCGAGCCGGTGCTCCAGCACTGCGTGCGGGACGGCGACTTCGTCGCCTTCCTCGACCTGGCGTGGCCTGCCATCCGGTGGGCCGTCGAGTGCGACAGCCTCGCCCACCACTTCGGCAAGCGGGCCCACGAGTGGGACCGCCTCCGCCGGCGCCGGCTCAAGCGGCTCGGCTGGGACGTCGTCGAGGTCACGTACGACCAGGTGACCAAGCAAGCCGGGACGACGGGGCGGGAGCTGCGGGACCTCTACGATTTGGCGGCGCATACGCCGGGTACTCGGCGGATACGCCGCCAAATCGCCTAGAGACGCACCGACTTGGCGCCAAAGCGCTGCGTGAACCGGCTGGTGTCGATCTCGTCGAGGTCGAGCTCGCCCGCCATGACCGCGGCCTTCCACTCCTCGTGCGCCGGGACGTTGGCGTGGAACTCACCCATGACCTCCGCCGCGAACAGCTCGAGGCTGGCGCAGATGTCTTCGTGCGTGTTGCGCCCCGCCTGATTCAGCAGGATCACCTGATCGATGTTCGAGGACTCGAACTTGCGCAGCTTGCGCCGGATCGTCTCGGGCGACCCGATGAGCCCGCCCGACAGCGCTCGCTCGGCCCCTTCGGGGTTGGCCTGCTTCCACGCCGTGTACTCGTCCCACATGTTGACCTCGCCGGGGTCGGGCCGGCGCCGGTCGGGGCTGTTGTAGTAGCGCAGGCAGAACTGGAAGAACGTGGCGCCGTCGGCCCGGGCCCGGGCCTCCTCGTCCGTCGGTGCGCACATGAACATGCTCACCAGGGCGATGTTGGGGTTCACCGGATAGTCGCACAGCCGGTCGAGCCGCTTGGTGATGGCGTTGTAGTAGGCGTGCACCCAGGCCGTGGCGGCATCCGCACTCACGAACTGGAACCCCAGCGCGCCGAGGCCGCGCCGGCCGGCGTACTCGATCGTCTCGATCTGCGAGCATGCGGTCCACAGGGGCGGGTGCGGCTTCTGCCGGGGCTTGGGCAGCACGTTGCGCAACGGGAAGTCGAAGTGCGTGCCCTGGTACTCGACCCCGCCCTCGCCGAACATCGGGATGGCGCAGCGCACCGCGTCCTCCCACAGCTCGCGCTTGTCGCGGAACCGCACGCCGAACGGGTGGAGCTCGGTGATGCTGGCGCTCTCCCCCATCCCGAACTCGACGCGGCCGTCGCTCAGCAAGTCCAGCGCCGCCACCTTCTCGACCACCTTGGCCGGGTGGGTCGTCGTTAGCTGGAGGATGCCGTGCCCGAGCCGGATCCGGGACGTGCGCTGGCTGGCCGCCGCCAGGAACACCTCGGGCGCGGACGAGTGCGAGTACTCCTCGAGGAAGTGGTGCTCGACCACCCAGGCGTGGTCGTAGCCGAGCCGGTCGGCGAGCTCCAGCTGGTCGAGGGCGTCGTGGTACAGCCGGTACTCGCTGTCCGGCCGCCACGGGCGCGCCAGCTGCAACTCGTAGAACACGCCGAACTTCATCGCTCCCCCTCTGCCGACCGCATCGTACCGGGGAGGGTCGGCCCGCCATCCCCCGCGGGACCAGAGGCGCGGCGGGCAAGAACCCCGGTCGGGCCGTGCGCCGGGCCGGTGGGCGCCGAGCTGCCTGCTGGCCTCCGCGGCCACGTTCGCGATGCCGGAGCGCAGCGTGACGATGTAGCGCCCGGTGTCGGACGGCGCGGCCTCCGGCGCACAGTGGGCGCCGGCTCCTGGCAGGCCGGCGCCACCGACACGGCGACGACGGCGACGGCTGCGGCGGCGGACGCGCGCCAGACGAGGAGTGGCTCGATCAGCGACGCCCGGGGTCGCGGGGCGGGCGTTGGGTCGACGGCAGCTGCTTCGCCCGCTTGATCTCGTAAAGCACGGCGTCGGCCCTGTGGACCACCTCGTCGGGCCGCCCGGCCGCCAGGCCCACGCTGGCGCTCACGAACACCATGCCGGCGTCGCACGGCACGGGCTCGGCGATGGCGGCGACGATCCGGTCGACCGAGGGCCGCGCCCCGTCGACGGTCGTGCCGTCGGCGAACACGACCGCGAACTCGTCGCCCCCGAACCGGGCGACCAGGTCGCCCTCGCGCACCGTGCCCATGAGCCGCTCGGCCACGACCCGCAGGACCGCGTCGCCTGTGTCGTGCCCGTAGGTGTCGTTCACCGGCTTGAAGTCGTCGAGGTCGACGAGGGCGAGCGTCACCGTGCCGGCAGCGTCGTCGAGTCGCTGGCGCAGGGCCGAGCGGTTGCCGGCCCGGGTCAGCGGGTCGGTGAGCGCCTCGCGGCGCAGCGACCGGTGGCGGCGCTGCTCGGCCAGCACGAGGCTGGCGAGCCGGGTCGTCTGGCGCAGGCTGTGCTCGGTGCCGACGCTGTGCTCGAGCATCGTCGACACCCACACCACGACGCAGCCGATCGGCGCGCCGGACCCGGGGTCGGGCAGCGGGATCACCCACGCCGAGGCGTAGCCGTGGGCCCGCCCCGTGGCCACGAGGTCGGGCGGGAACCCGGCGAACCGCGCCGTCGTGCGGGCCCGCCCGTCCTCCAGCGCGGGACGCCACCAGCGGTCGTCGGCCACCAGCACGGCGGCCGGCGAGTCGGCGTCGACCCCGATGATCGTGCGCTCCTCGACGAGCGCCACCACGGCGGCGTCGCCGAGATAGTCGGGGACGATGCGGGCGCAGGCGGCCAGCACGTCGGGAAGCGGCGCCTCGGCGACCAGCAGATCCACCACCCCGGTGACCCGGTCGAGCACCCCGCCCGTCGGGCGGGACACGAGCAGCAGGCCGTTGACCCCGGGGTCGTCCAGCAGGTTCTGGACGAGCGCCTCCATCGTGATCCAGGTGCCGTCGCGCCGCCGCTTGCGGTACCGCAGCGGCTCGATGATCGCCGTGCCGGGCGACCCCTCGCGGGCCGCGGCCCGCAGCTGGGCGAGGCCGTGGAGCAGCTTGGGGATGTCGTCGGGGTGGACCCGCTCCATCGACTCGCGCCCGATGCGGCCGTCGGGGTCGGTGTCGATGACCCAGTCGGCCGAGGTGCTGAGCCAGGCCGTTGTGAGGTCGGGCTCGATGAGCGACACGACGGCGGACGGGGCCCGGTCGAGGGCGCGGAGCAGGCGGGCGGCGACGTCGGGCGGGATGCCGGCGGTGACCAGGTCACCCGTCGCGTCCTCGGCGACGCCGCCGGCTGGTTCCTCCGACAGGGCCGTCATGATCCGTCGCCTCCGCGCATCGTCCTCCCCTAGCGGCGACCGATCGCGTGCGACCGGCCACGACAGCGTAGGTCGTCGGGCGGCGGCGCGACGGACACGCTGCGTGCCTGCGCGACGGTGAGGCTCGGGGTCAGCCGACGCCGACCAGGTCGACCACGAAGACGAGCGTCTCGTCGGGGCCGATGACGCCGCCGGCGCCCCGGGGCCCATACGCCAGCTCGGGTGGCAGGGTGAGGCGCCGCTGGCCGCCGACCCGCATGCCGGCGACCCCGCGGTCCCAGCCCTCGATGACCTGGCCGGCGCCGAGCGTGAAGTTGAACGTGTCGCCACGGTCCCACGAGGCGTCGAACTGCCGGCCGTTCGACCAGGCCACCCCCACGTAGTGGACCTCCACCGGCTGGTCGCTCGAGGCCTCGGGCCCGTCGCCCACGACGAGGTCGTCGATGACGAGGTCGGTGGGCGGAGGCGTGTCGGGGATGCTCACGTCGGGCTTGGCCATGCCACCCACCGTAACGGCGCCGCCGCGCGACCTGCGCACGGTTGACAACTCGGCCAGGATGAGCGGACGCGAGCAGGAGGCAGCAGTGAGCGATTACAGCGCTGGGGAGCGGGGAACGCCGAACGGACCTGCGCCCTACCAACCCCGCGTCGAGGAGCCCCGGCCGCCCGCCGGAGCGGCCGCGTCGGGCACGACCACGACCGATCGGCCGGCTGCGGCCCAGCCGACCGCAGCACAGCCGGCCGCCGCCCCGCCTGCGGCCGCGGCGCCGGCGGCCCAGCCCGTGCACGCCGCCGCACCGCCGCCTCGCGAGCTGAAGGGCCGCATCCACATCGCCGACGAGGTCGTCGAGAAGGTGGCGGGCCTCGCCGCCATGGAGGTGCCCGGCGTGGCCGACCTCGGCGGCGACTTCGCCCGGGCCCTGGAGAGCGTGCGCGAGCGCATCGGCATCGGCAACAAGCGCGGCGACCAGGGCGTCAAGGCCGAGGTGTCCGGCCACCAGGTGGCGATCTCGGTGACGATCATGGTCGAGTTCGGCCACGTGGTCCTGGACGTGGCCCGCCAGGTGCAGGCCAACGTGGCCCGCCAGACGCAGCGCATGTTGGGGCTGGCCGTGGTCGAGGTCAACGTGACCGTCGACGACGTCCGCACGCCCCGCCCCCAGCGGGACGAGCGCCCCCCGACCGGCGAGGAGCCCATGCCGACCCCGGCCTAGGTGCCCGCGGCCGGCAGCCGGTTGACGGCGTGGTCGGCGCTCCCCCACAGGTACTGCACCGCGTAGGCGCGCCACGGGCGCCACCGCTCGGCGCGCGCCCGCAGCGCGCCGGGCGTGGCCGGCAGGCCCTGCGCCCGCGCCGCGAGACGGACCCCGAGGTCGGTGGCGGGGAACGCGTCGGGGTCGCCGAGCGCCCGCATCGCCACCATCGCCACGGTCCAGGGCCCGATGCCGGGCAGGTCGCCGAGCGCGGCCAGCGCGGCGGCACGGTCGGCTCCCGGCCGGAGGTCCACCGTGCCGTCGGTCAGCGCCCGAGCCAGCGTGAGCACGGTCGTGCGCCGGCTCGCCGGCATGGCCAGCACCGCGGGGTCGACGGCGGCGATCGCGGCCGGCGTCGGGAACAGGCGGCCCAGCCCGCCCTCGGGGTCCTCGACGGACTCGCCGGCCGCCACGGTCAGACGGGCGGCGAGGGTGCCGGCGGCGGCCACGCTGACCTGCTGGCCGAGCACGATGCGCAGCGCCATCTCGGCCGGGTCGACCGTCCCGGGGACGCGCCGGCCGGGGGCGATCGCCACCAGTGGCGCCAGGGCGGGGTCCGCCGCCAGCGCCGTGCCCGTGGCGCCCGGGTCGGCGTCGAGGTCGAGCAGCCGGCGGCAGGCGGCGACCGCCACCCCCACGTCGGACCCGTTCATCACCCGGAGCCGGCAGGCCACGTGGTCGGGCCCCGGCGTGAGCGCCACCACACCGGGTCCCCCGGGCAGCCGCAGCGTCCGCCGCAGCGTGCCGTCCCGCCACTCCTCGACACCGGGGACGCCGGTCGCCACCAGGTGGCCGAACAGGCTGTCGGGCCAGAGGGGCGGCCGGAAGGCGAGGCGCAGCTCCTCGATCACCGGCGCCACGGTGCTGGATGGGACGAGCGGCGCGCCAGCCGGTTCTTGACATGTGACCGTTTGGTCACCTATCTTGCCCGGCGTGAGCGACGACGACCGCGTGTTCAAGGCGCTCGCGGATCCGACCCGGCGGCTCCTGCTCGACCGGCTCTTCGCCCGCGACGGGCGGACGCTGTCCGAGTTGGAGGCCGACGTGGACATGACCCGCTTCGGCGTGATGAAGCACCTGCGGGTGCTCGAGGACGCCGGCCTCGTCGTCACCCGGCGGTCAGGGCGGGAGAAGCTGCACTTCCTCAACCCGGTCCCCATCCGTCTCATCCACGACCGGTGGATCGACAAGTACACGGAGCGCCGGGTGACGGCGCTCACCGATCTCAAGCGGCAACTGGAGGCCGACGCATGACAGACACCACCACCGCCACCTCCGTCCAGGTGTACCGGGTCCACATCCGGGCCAGCGCCGAGGCGATCTGGGAGGCGATCACCAGCCCCGACTGGACCGACCGCTACGGCTACGGCGGCCGGGTCGACTACGAGCTGCGGCCCGGCGGCGCGTTCCGCAGCTACGCCAACGACGAGATGAAGGCGTTCGGCGCCCCCGAGGTCATCCTCGACGGCGAGGTGCTGGAGTCCGACCCGCCCCGGCGGCTCGTCCAGACCTGGCGCATGCTCATGGACCCCGACAACGAGCCCGAGGGCTTCACCCGGCTCACCTACGAGATCGACCCGCAGGACGACGGCGTCTGCCGGCTCACCCTCACGCACGACCTGACCAACGCACCGCGCCTGTCGCTGATCACCGACGGGAGCAGCGACGGCGAGGGCGGCGGCGGCTGGCCGTGGGTGCTCAGCGGGCTCAAGACACTCCTGGAGACCGGTTCGCCCATGCAAAACCGTTCGTGATCGACGGTCCTGTCACGGCATCGTCGTACAGCGTCGTGTCCACCTGTTCGGCGGCGAAGGTCCTGCACCCGGGGACCTCCGCCGCCGACCGATGAGTTCCCGTTCTCGGCAGAGTCCAACCATCACACCCGTCCCCTCCCCCAGGAGAAAGCCCGTGTTCTCCCGCCTCGGCACCTGGTGCCACGACCATCGCTGGCCGGTCCTCGGCCTGTGGATCGCCGTACTCGTGCTCGGCGGCGCCGTGTCCGGCGCCACCGGCAGCGCCTTCCGCGACGAGTTCAACCTGCCCGACGTCGAGTCCCGCCAGGGCTTCGACATCCTCGACGACCACTTCGGCGGCGAGGGAACCGGCGCCATCGGCACGATCGTGTTCAGCGCCGACCAGGGCGTCGACGACCCCGACGTCCGTGCCGCCATGGAGGACCTGTTCGCGGACGTCGCCGAGCAGCGCGACGTCGTGGGCGTGGCCAGCCCCTACGACGAGGGCGGCGAGCGGCAGATCTCGTCCCGGGGCCCCGAGGAGGGCCGCATCGCGTACGCCGACGTCGAGCTACCCGAGGACGTGGACTTCACCCGGGCCGGCGAGATCCGCGACCACATCCTCGACGAGGCGCCCGACATCGAGGGCCTGGACATCGAGCTGGGCGGGTTCATCTTCGCCGAGTTCGAGGAGCCGTCGACCGAGCTCCTGGGCCTGGCCTTCGCCATCGTCATCCTGATCGTGGCGTTCGGCTCGGTCCTGGCCATGGGCCTGCCCGTCGGCGTGGCGCTGTTCGGCATCGGGCTCGGCACGACGGTCATCACCCTGCTCAGCAACGTGCTGACGATCCCCGACTTCGCCACGTTCCTCGGCATCATGATCGGCCTCGGCGTGGGCATCGACTACGCGCTGCTGATCGTCACCCGCTTCCGCGAGCAGCTCCACGCCGGCCACACCGTGCGCGAGTCGGTCGCGATCGCCATGGACACGGCCGGTCGCTCGGTGCTGTTCGCCGGCACGACCGTCGTGATCTCGCTGCTCGGCATGCTGCTCATGGAGGTCACCTTCATCGAGGGCCTGGCGGTCGGTGCCGCCGCGGTCGTGGCGATCACCGTCGTGGCGTCACTGACGCTGCTGCCGGCGCTCATCGGCTTCGCGGGCGAGCGCATCGAGCGCACCCGCTGGCGGGGCCTCATCGCCGCCTCGCTGGTGGCGATCGCGCTCGTGGGGGCAGGCCTCAAGTTCAGCCCGCTGCTGGTCGGCATCCCCCTGGCGATCATCGTGCTGATCGCCGGCTTCTTCGTTGCCCCGCTCAAGCGCGAGGTGCCCCGCCGGCCACCCAAGCCGCGGCGCGAGACCACCGCCTACCGGTGGAGCCGCATCATCCAGCACCGGCCCTGGCCGGCGGCCATCATCGGCGCGCTCGTGCTCGTCATCCTCGCCCTGCCGGTGCTGAGCCTGCGCCTCGGGTTCTCCGACGAGTCCAACTTCGCCGACGACACGTCGACCAAGCAGGCCTACGACCTGCTGGTGGAGGGCTTCGGCCCCGGCTTCAACGGGCCGCTCATGCTGGCCGCCGAGCTGCCCGAGGGCACCGACCCGGCCGACCTCGCGGCCGTCACCGAGGCCGTGGCCGCCGACCCCGGCGTGGACTCGGTGTCCGAGCCGCAGCCCAACGACCCCGACGATCCCGGGGCGGTGATCTGGCAGGTGGTCCCGACCAGCGCCCCGCAGGACGAGGCCACCACCGAGCTGGTCGACCGCCTGCGCGGCGACGTGCTGCCCCGGGTCGAGCAGGAGACGGGCACCGACATCAAGGTCACGGGCAACGTGGCCGTCAACCTCGACTTCTCCGACTACCTGGCCGAGCGGCTGCCCTACTTCTTCGCGGCCGTGCTGGCACTGTCGTTCCTGCTGCTGATGGTGGTGTTCCGGTCGCTGCTGGTGCCGGTCAAGGCGGTCATCATGAACCTGCTGTCGATCGGGGCCGCCTACGGCATCGTGGTGGCGCTGTTCCAGTGGGGCTGGCTGTCCGACGTCACCGGGGTACAGCCGGCGCCGATCGAGCCGTGGGCGCCGATGATGCTGTTCGCCATCGTCTTCGGCCTGTCGATGGACTACGAGGTGTTCCTGCTCTCCCGGGTCCGGGAGGAGTGGAAGCGCACCGGCGACAGCCGCACCTCGGTGGCCGACGGCCTGGCCGCCACGGCCAAGGTGATCACGGCGGCCGCAGCGATCATGGTGTTCGTCTTCGGCAGCTTCATCCTCGAGAGTGATCGCACCGTGAAGCTCATGGGCACGGGCTTGGCGACCGCCATCCTGCTCGACGCCACCATCGTCCGGATGCTGCTGGTGCCGGCCACGATGGAGCTCCTGGGCGACCGCAACTGGTGGCTGCCTCGCTGGCTCGACCGCATCCTCCCCAACATCGACGTGGAGGGTCACGCCGAGCCCGTGCCCGAGGACGAGGAAGAGGAGGCTGCGGACCGCGAGCCGGTGCCCGCCAGCCGCGGCTGACGCGTGCGAAGCTGTCACCGGTGGACGCAACCGGTGACAGCACGCAGGCGGCCACGGCCGTCGTCGACGAGGAGACGGTCGCCTGCTTCCGTCGCCACGGCTACGTGGTGGTCGACGGCCTGATCGGCGGGGACGAGCTCGACCGGCTCGCCCCCGCCGTGCGCGCCGCCGTCGCCCGGCGCAAGGCCGCCGACACCCGCGCGCTCGGCGAGAAGAGCCGCTACGAGCAGTCGTTCCTCCAGTGCCAGAACCTGTGGGAGGACAGTGAGGACGTGCGTCCGCTCACGTTCCACCCCCGCGTCGGGGCGGCGGCCGCCGCCCTGCTGGGCGCGGACGCCGTGCGGCTGTGGCACGACCAGGCCCTGTTCAAGGAGCCCGGAGGCCGGGAGACCGATCCCCACCAGGACCAGCCCTACTGGCCGATCCTCGAGCCCCGCACGATCACGGCCTGGATCCCGCTCCACGACGTGAACCTCGACGGCGGCTGCATGGGCTACGTGCCCGGGTCGCACACGCTGGGACTCCGGCGGTTCGTCGACATCTTCTCGGGCGAGCCCGAGGACCTGCTCGACGATCCTGTGCTGGGCGGCCGGGAGCCGGTGTTCGTGCAGGTCCCCCGGGGTTCGGTCGCCTTCCACCACGGCCTGACGGCCCACCTGGCCCGGCCCAACCGCACCGACGGCGTGCGGGAGGTCCACACGGTGATCTACTTCGCCGACGGCTGCACCAGGAGCCCACAGGGCCAGCACCCGGCCGTCGACCGGGCCGGCATCGCGCCGGGCGCCCCCATCCGCAGCGACGTCACCCCGGTCGTGTGGCCTCGCGACCCCGGCGAGCCGGTGACGACGCCTCCGCCGATCGTGGGGGCGAGAACGCTGCGGCGGCTGGGTATCCTGCCGACCGGCTGACCCCCACCCCCGCGGCCGACCCGACCCCGACGTCGACCGGGCAGCCGGCCGTGCAGTCGTCGGGGTCGCACAGGCGGCAGAGCGAGTGGTCGTCGGCCGAGCGGGCGGCGAGGCCGGTCAGCAGGCGGTCCACCAGCTCCGCCAGCGCGTCCCGGCCGCCCGGGTCGAGCACGCCGACCGCGTCGCCGAGCACCCGGTCGCGGGCGGCGAGCACCTGGCGGCGGGCCCGGCCGCCGGCGGGCGTGAGCCACAGCTCGACCGTGCGGCGGTCGCCGGCCGACGGGCGCCGCTCGACCAGGCCGGCAGCCACGAGGCGGTCCACCGTGCGCACCGCACCGGAGTGGCTGACCCGCAGCATCGACGCCAGGTCCTCGACCCGCAGGCCGGGGGCGTGGCCGATGGTGGCGAGGGCATCGGGGGCGACGCCGGTGAACCCGGAGGCGGCCTCGACCGCGTCGCGCACCCGGTCGTCGAGGCCGGTGACGAGGGCGCACAGCCGGTGGAGTGGATCGGGCATGGGAAAATAGTATGACTCACTCACACACTATCGCTACCGTGGACGGGCATGGATGCCGCCCCCTCCCCCTTCTCGGTGCGCATCGCCACCTTCCTCACGGGCGAGGCGCTGAGTGCCATCGGCTCGTGGGCGACGATCATCGCCATCTGGGGCTACGCGGCCTACGAGTACGACGCCACGGCGGCCGACGTGTCCCTCTTCGGGCTGGCCTTCGCCCTGCCGGGCGTGCTGCTCGGTCCGCTCACCGGCACGGTCATCGACCGGGTCGGGCCCAAGGCGACGCTGGCGGCGGCCAAGGCCGTGGGCGTGCTGGCCTCGCTGGCCCTGCTGACCGCCGACAGCTTCCACGCGCTCGCCGCCCTGAGCGCGCTGCACGGCGCCACCATGGCGTTCTCGCTCCCGGCGCTGCAGTCGATGCCGCCCCGGCTCGTGGGCGAGCGCCACCTGGCCCGTACCAACGCCCTCGTCTCGCTGACCGACGAGCTGGCCATCGTGCTCGGGCCGGCGGCCGGCGGCATCGCCATCGCCGCGTTCGGCTTCCGGGGCGCATTCGTGTTCGACGCCATGACCTACGCGGTCGGCCTGCTGATCCTGCCGCTGGTCCGGGTGCGCCCCGCCGCGCGGACGACCGCTGACGGGCACGAGGAGCCGCCCGTACGGCTGCGCGACGCGCTGGCCGGCTGGCGGCTCATCGCCCGCTCCCGGCTGCTCCGGCGCACGGTGGCCTGCACGTTCGCCGTCCACCTGCTGTACGGCATGGCGCTGCTGTGCGAGCCGCTCTACGTGCGGGACACGCTGGGCAGCTCCGAGCAGGTCTTCGCCGCCCTCCAGACGGCGTTCGGTGTGTTCCTGGTGGGCGGCGGCGTGCTGGCCGCCCGCCTGGGCGAGCGACTGGCCTCGTTCGGCTGGGTCGTCCTCGGCGTCGGAACCTCGGGCCTCACCGCCGTCGTCTACCTCGGCACCCCGTGGCTGATCGTCGCCTTCCTGGGCGTGGCCGCCTGGGGCGTGGCCACGGCGATCATCTCGGGCCCGTCCCGGACGCTGCTGCAGCGCTCCAGCCCTGAGCGGGCCCACGGCCGGGTGTTGTCCGCCGACATGGTCGCAGCCAGCACGGCCGAGCTGGCGGGCGTCGGCCTGGCGGGCGCCCTCGTCAGCCTGCTCGGCGTGCCGTGGTCGATCACGCTGGTCGGCCTCTCGGTCGCCGGCTGGTCGCTGTGGGTGGCCGCCGCCGACCGCCGCGACGAGCGGCTGCCGGCCGGCGAGCTCGTGGAACCCCGCCTCGTCGATGCAACGTGACGCACGTACCTGGGTAGTTTCGCGGGCGTGAGCGAGACGACTCCGGACCAGCCGCCGGACCCGAACCAGCCGGGTGAGGAGCTGGACGAGTCCACCGACGGCATCGAGTACCCGCCGGACCGGCCCCTGGGCTCGACCGACTGGGGCACCACGGCCCTCGAGGAGGAGGCCGGCGAGGACTTCTACCACCGCGACAAGCGCACCGAGCCCGAGGTCTGGGAGCGGCGCCCGACGTCGCCCGACGACCCGGTCGAGCTGGTCGACGACGCGGGCGAGCCCGACATCGAGGAGGAGCTGGTTGCCGACGCGGTCGACCAGGACCCCGACGTCGGCCCGCTGGCGCCCGACGACGAGTTCTCCGGCGACGAGACGACCCGCGACACCGTCGACGAGCGGGTGCCGCCCTCGGCCGAGGAAGCGGCCGTCCACCTCCGCGACGAACCCTGACGCCGGCTCGGCCACACTGGCCCGATGACCGACATCGAGTCCGGGGACCTGCCCGCAGAGGTCGACGTCGTGGTGGTGGGCTCGGGGGGCGCCGGCCTGACCGCGGCCCTCGCGGCCGCCGCCGCCGGTGCCGAGGTGGCCCTGCTGGAGGCGTCCGACCGCTGGGGCGGGACGACGGCCCTGTCCGGCGCCCAGGTCTGGGTGCCCGGCAACCACCGGATGGCCGAGGCGGGATGGTCGGACAGCGCCGAGGACGCGCTCACCTACGTCCGCGAGCAGGCTCCCGGACGTGACCCCGCGTTGATCGAGGCGTTTCTGGCGGCGGCGCCGGCCATGGCCCGGTTCGTCGAGGACCACTCCCCGCTCGAGTTCGCGCCGTGCCGGATCCCCGACTCGTTCGCCGAGCGACCCGGCGGGCGGGACGGCGGTCGCCACCTCGAGCCGCGGCCGGTGGCCACCGGCGACCTGGGGCCGCCCGACGGCCTCGTGTGGCCCGCGCCGTACCCGATGGTCCTGACCAACGAGGAGATCGCCGACCTCGACCTGATCGGCGGCCGGCCGCCCCCCATGGACCTGATCGCCGAGCGGTCCGAGGCCGGCGAGGTGTGCATGGGCCAGGGCCTGGTCGTGGGCCTGCTGCGGGGCTGCCGAGACGCCGGTGTGGCGCTGGTGCGGGGCTGCCGGGTCGAGCGGGCGGAGACCGGCCCTGGCGGCGTCACGGGGGTGGAGGGCCGCCGCGACGGCGCGGTCCACCGGATCGGCGCCCGCCGTGGCGTCGTCCTGGCCGGGGGCGGCTTCGAGTGGGACCCCGGGCTGGTGGCCCGGTTCCAGGGTGCCACCGTGGCCCGCTCGGTGTCCCCGCCGGTCAACCGGGGCGACAGCCTGCGGCTGGCGGCCGCGGCCGGCGCCGAGCTGGCCCGCACGAACGAGAGCTGGTTCTGGCCGGTCGCCAGCGTGGACGGCGAGGCCTGGCCCGACGGCAGCCCCCGCCCCCGGCTGATGTTGGCCGAGCGCACCCGGCCCCACGTCATCTGGGTGAACACGGCCGGACGCCGGTTCGTCGACGAGGCCAGCCACAACTGCGCCCTGGCGCTGACCGAGGTCGACCCCGCCACCAACAGGCCCCGCAACCAGCCGGCCTGGGCGGTCGGCGACGCCCAGTTCCGGGCCCGGTACCCGCTGACCGACGGATTCGCCGAGGCCGGCACGCTGGCCGAGCTGGCCAGCCTGTGCGGCATCGACGCCGCCGGGCTGGAGGCGACGGTCGAGCGGTACAACGCCATGGCCCGGGCCGGCCGGGACGACGACTTCGGCCGGGGCGGCACCGTCTACGACCGGCACATGGGCGACCCGTCGGCCGCCCACCCCAACCTGGGCACGGTCGAGGAGCCGCCGTATTTCGCCCTGCCGGTCCACCTCGGCACGGTCGGCTCCAAGGGCGGTCCCCGCACCGATGCGCAGGCCCGGGTGCTGTCGTGGTCGGGCGACCCGATCCCGGGCCTCTACGCCGCCGGCAACGCCATGGCCGCGCCCATCGGCCCCGGCACGATCGCCCCCGGACTGACGCTCGGCGTGGCGCTGACCTTCGGCTGGATCGCCGGAACGACCGCCGCCGCGGCGGCCTAGACACGCGGTGTGGGGCTCCGCACGCTCTGAAACCTTTCGGTCGGGCTTGCCGGGCGGCTAGACCTGCGGCCCATGCTCGGGGAGGTGATCCGGCGGCAAGGTCTGGTGGCGACGATGCCCGACGGGGTCGAGCTGGCGGCCGACGCCTGGCTGCCGCCCGGCGGCGGCACCTGGCCGGTGCTGCTCCAGCGTGTGCCCTACGGCCGGCACGCGCCCAGCACGTCCGTGCTCCCCCATCCGGTCCACCTGGCGCGGGCCGGCTACGCCGTCGTCACCCAGGACAGCCGCGGGCGCGGCGACTCGGGCGGGCGTTTCGACCCGTTCACCGACGAGGCCGCCGACGGCGAGGCCAGTATCGCCTGGGCGGCCGGCCTCGACTTCTGCGACGGCCGGGTCGCGACCTACGGGTTCTCCTACCCGGGCATGGCTCAGCTGCTGGCCGCGGCCCGCCGCCCGCCGGCCCTGTGGGCGATCGCCCCGGCCCAGTGCGCCGCCGGTCCCTACGAGGGCTGGACCTACCACGGTGGCTGCCTGGGGCTGTCGTTCGCGGCGCCGTGGGCGTCCCGGCTCGCCGGCCACGGGCCGGGAGGGACCGCACCGCCCGTCGACCTGGAGGCGCTGCCCCTGCGCGGCGCGCTGGGCGGCGAGCCGCCCCGCTGGTGGACCGAGTGGCTCGACCACCCCCAGCCCGGGCCCTGGTGGGATGAGCGGACCGCCGACGTGGGTGCGGTCGAGGTCCCCGCGTTCGTGGTCGGCGGCTGGCACGACCAGTTCGCCACCGCCACCTGCGGTCTCGTGACGGCCCTCGGCGCCGAGGCGGTCCTCGGGCCGTGGCAGCACACGCCCTGGGGGAGCCGCATCGGTGACCACGAGCTGGGCCCCGACGCCGGGCCGGCCACGGCCCACGCGGCGCTGGTGGCGTTCCTCGACCGGGTGCTGAAGGGCCACGGCGAGCCGCCGGCCGCCCGCGTCCGCTACTACACCGGGGGCGCCGGCTGGCGGGAGGCGCCGGCCTGGCCGCCGCCGGGCGTGGCGCTGCGGCGCTGGTCGGCCACCAGTGGCGGCCACGCCAACAGCCGCCACGGCGACGGCCGGCTCGTCCCCGGAGAGGCCGCCCCCGGGCCCTACGACCTGATCGCGGCCGAGCCGCTGAGGCCGGTCCCGGCTGGACTCGACCCGCTGAGCGACGAGTCGGCGGTCGAGGACCGGCGCGACGTGCTGTGCTACTCGTCCGAGCCGCTGGGCGGGGACCTGGTGGTGACCGGTCAGCCGGTCGTGACCGCGGTGGTCGCGGCCGACGTCGCCACCCACGACCTGATCGCCACGCTCACGATGGTCGAGCCGGGCGGCCGGCCGATCCGCCTGGCGACCGGCGCCCGGCGCCGCCGCGGCGTGTCCCCCGGCGACCTCTCCCCCGCCACCATCGACCTGAGCCCGATCTCGTGGCGGATCCCCGCCGGCCACCGCCTGCGCCTCGACGTGTCGGCGTCCCGGTTCCCGGCCTTCGACCGGAACCCGCAGAACTGGGCCGTGGCCGCCCACCGGGCCGACCCCGGCGACTGCCGGGTGGCGGTCGTCGAGATCCACGCCGCGCGGCTCGAGTTGCCGGTCGAGGACGAGGGCTAGGCCGGGACGGTCGCCCGGGACCCGAGCGCCGCGGCCAGCCGGCGGATGCCCTCGACGATCTGCGTCGGCCGCAGGGTGCCGAACCCCATGACCAGCGACCGGGCCCGCAGGTCGGCGGGCACGAGGTCGTCGTCGATCTGGTAGACGCCGACGCCCGCCGCGCGGGCCGTGGCCACCACGTCCGCGCTGTCGAGGCCCGGGGGCAGGGTCACGAACGCGCTCAGCCCGGCCGACACCCCGCCGACCCGGGCGCCCGGCAGGTACAGCGCCAGCGCGTCGACCAGGGCGTCCCGCCGCTGCCGGTAGATCCGGCGGGTGCGGCGCAGGTGGCGGTCGAGGTCGCCCCGCTCGAGGAACTCGGCGAACGTGGCCTGCACGATCGACGCAGTCATGTGGTCGGTGGCGCTCCGGGCCGTCAGCACCGCGTCGAGCAGGTCGGGCGGCACGACCAGCCAACCCAGGCGCAGGCCGGGCGCCAGGCTCTTGGACACCGTGCCGTGGTAGACGACCCGGTCCGGGATCACGCCCTGGAGGGCGCCGACCGGCTGGCGGTCGTAGCGGTACTCGGCGTCGTAGTCGTCCTCGATGACGACGCCGCCGTCCCGGGCCCAGTCGATGAGCTCGGTGCGGCGGCGGGCCGACAGGACGACGCCGGTCGGGGAGTGGTGGGCGGGCGTGACGACCACGGCGCCGACCGGCAGCGCGGCGAGGTCGCCGACCCGGAGGCCCTCGCCGTCGACCGCCACCGGGTGGGCGCGGGCGCCCGCCCAGCGGATCTGGGCGCGGGGCTCGTCGTAGCCCGGAACCTCGACCGCCACGTCGCGGCAGCCCCGGTCCACCAGCGCCCGCACCACGAGGCTGAACCCGTGCCCGAAGCCGTTGCACACCACGACCTGCTCGGGCCGGCAGGCCACGCCCCGGACCCGCCCGAGGTAGTCGGCGACCGACGCGCGCAGGCGGGGCAGGCCGCCCGGGTGGAGGTAGCCGAGGTCGGCGTCGGGCATCGCCGCCAGAGCGGCCCGGGTCGCCCGTGCCCAGGCGGCCCGGGGGAACAGCCCGAGGTCGGGCAGCCCGGTGCGGAAGTCGTGGGTGAGGGCGGGCGCGACGGGCGCGGTCGCCGGGGCGGCTGCGCCGTTGCCGTCGGGGGCGCCCACCTCGTTGACGACGGTCCCCGACCCCTGGAGCGTGGTCACGTAGCCCTCGGCCGCCAGCTGGTCGTAGGCGTCGACGACCACACCCCGAGTCACCCGCAGGTCGCCGGCCAGGGCCCGGCTGGAGGGCAGCCGGGTGCCGGGAGCCAGGCGGCCGTCGCGGATGGCGGACCGCAGCGCGTCCTCCACCTGGGCCCGCAGGCCCCGGGAGCGCGACCGGTCCAGATCGATGAACAGCTCCGGCGAAGTGGTACCCATAACCAATCCCTAGGTGGACCTTATCACCGGTCCACTCCGGCCGTATGTTGCACCCATGCACTTCCACACCACGATCCAGCTGGCGGCGGTCCGCCGGGACGAGATCCAGCGGGACGCCGCCGCCACCCGCCGGCACCACCACCGCCGGACTGCCACGAAGGGAACGAACCGATGATGAGCATCCACTGCCCCCGCCACGGCCGCGAGGTCCTCGTCGGCCACCGCCAGATCCTCGGCATCGAGGGACTGGGCGCCGACCTGACCGTCCGCTGGGAGTGCGTGTGCGGCCACCGCGGCGCTCACCGCCCCCAGCGCAGCCTGGTCGCGGCGTGATCCCCCTGCACGCCGGCCCGTCGGGCTAGGCCCGGGCGACCCGCCCGGGCCGCCGGCGCGCCCGGACCCGGTTCCCGCACCGTGCCCGCGGTTCGCTCGGTTCGCTCGCTCACGGCCCGGGGGCCAGAACCGTTCGCTCGTACTCGACGACGGCCTGGATCTCCGCCTCGGTGAGCGTGCCCGCCCAGCCGGGCATGCTCCCGCGGCCGTCCCGGATGACGGCTTCGTGCTGCTCGACCGTGAGCCGCTGGTCGACTCCCGCCAGCGCCGGTCCGGTGGCTCCCTCGCCGGACCCCCCGTGGCAGGCCGCGCAGGACCGCCGGTACACGGCCTGACCGAGGTCCTCGTCGCCGTCGCCGCCGTCACCGCCGGCGTCACCGTCGCCGGCGAGCGTGAACGCGATCAGCCCGCCGTCCGCGTCCGGCGGGGCGCCGGCCAGCCACCAGCCCCAGCCGGCGTAGATGGTGCCGTCGACCACGGCCACGCCACCGGCCGCCGGGAACGGCACGTCGTGGGACCACAACCGGGACCCGTCCGCGGCCGCGTAGGCGGCGATCCGCCCCGAGTCGTCGGACACGTAGAGCACGCCGTTGGCCCACGTCACGGGTCCCGTCACGTGGGCGCCGACCTCGACCCGCCACAGCTCGTCGCCGGTGTCGGCGTCGATGGCGACCATGTCGGCGTCGCGACTGGCGTCGTTGGACGTGACGTAGACCGTGCCGCGGGCCACCGCCGCCGACGCCATCACGCCGCCCTGGGTTCCGCCCGGCGTCAGCGGTCGCTCCCAGAGAACCTCGCCCGTGTCCCGGTCGAGGGCCCGGTAGGTGCCGGCCTTGTCGCCCACGCCCACCGCGTCGACGTCGCCAGCCCGGAACAGGTTGGGGACGGCGCCCACGTCGGCGTCGAGCCCGGTGGGCTGGGTGATGGTCCAGGCGTCGCCGGCGGTGAACTGCGTCGTCCACATCTCGGCCCCTGTCCTCAGGTCGAGGGCGAGCAGGGCGTCGCTGCGCGGTGGGGCCGGCTGCGCGTAGGCCTGGCCCGTGCCGATGTAGAGCACGCCCCGGTCCTCGTCGACCGCGGGTGACGACCAGATCGACACGCCGGCGGCCTCGGTGGCGTCGCCCCTCGTGAGCCAGAACCGCCATGCCTCGGCCCCCGTCTCGGCGTCGAGCGCCACGACGTGGCCCCGGAACGTCGGCGGGTCGCCGGGCACGAACACCTCGAAGCTGCCGACCCCGGCGACGACCAGGTCCCCGGCCACGACCGGTGAGCCGAAGATCACCGCCTTGGGATGGTCACCGATCGCCGTCTCCCACAGCGGGTCGCCGGTCTCGCGGTCGAGGGCGACGACCCGGGCGTCGAACGTGCCGGCGTAGAGGCGGTCGCCGTCGAGCGCCGGCGAGCCGCCGATGTAGTTGCTCTCCAGGTCCTGGGCCCAGACCTCGTCGCCGGTGGCGGCGTCGAGGGCCCGCACGTGGCCGGTCCAGTCGCCGAAGTACACGACCCCGCCGGCCACGAGCGGCGTCCCGCTGACGCCCCGCAGGCCTCGCACGTCCCAGGCCGGGGCCAGGCCGTCGACCGTGTCGGGCGCCAGCGCGGTCTCGCCCTCCACGGCCCGGGTGTTGGCCAGGTCCCGGCCGACACGGACCCACTCGGCCGGCGGCGCCCCGGGCGCGGCGTCTGCCCGATCGTCGCCGCCCGTGGAGCCCCCGCCGTCGTCGCCCGAGCAGGCGACCGCGCCGACCGCTGTGGCGACGGCCAGCGCCACGATCCCCAGCTTCCCCACGGGCGTCACCGTAGTGGGGACCGTTGCGGGGGTCGCTTCAGCCCAGGGGCTGGGCGTCCCGTGCCTCCAGCGCGTCCAGCACGTGCATGGAGATGTCGGCGACCTTGACCTCGTCCTCTTCCTTGCCGGCGGCCTTGGTCCCGTCGTCGATCATGATGAAGCAGAACGGGCAGGCGACGGCTATGCGGCTGGCGCCCGTTGCGATCAGCTCCTGGCTGCGCTCGTCGTTGACCTTCTTGCCCGTGGTCTCCTCCATCCACATGCGGGCGCCGCCGGCGCCGCAGCACATGCCCTTGGTCCCGTTGCGGCCGGCCTCGACGACCTCGATGCCGCCGAGGCTGCCGATGACCTTGCGGGGCGCCAGGTACACGTCGTTGTGGCGACCGAGGTAGCAGGAGTCGTGGTATACGACCCGCTCCTCCAGCCGGGCGTCGGTCATGTCGAGGTGGCCCTCGGCGATCAGCCACTCGAGGAACTGGCTGTGGTGGACCACCTCGTAGTTCCCGCCCAGCTGGGGGTACTCGTTCTGCAGCGTGTTGAAGCAGTGCGGGCACTGGGTGACGATCTTCGTGACGCCCATGCCGTTGAGCGTCTCGACGTTCTGCATGGCCAGCATCTGGAAGATGTACTCGTTGCCCGAGCGCCGGGCCGGGTCGCCGGTGCAGTTCTCGGACGGGCCGAGGATGGCGAAGTCGATCCCCGCCCGCTGCATGAGCTTGGCCATCGCCACGCTCACCTTCTGGTTCTTGTCGTCGAAGGACCCCGCGCAGCCGACCCAGTACAGGAACTCGTGGTCGAAGCTGTCGCCCGGCTCGACGATCGGCACGCCCGGCACCTTGGCGGCCCACGCGGCCCGGTCGCTCTGGGACAGGCCCCACGGATTCCCGGAGTTCTCCATCGAGCGGTAGGCGGTGCCCAGCTCGGTCGGGAAGTTGGACTCCATCAGCGACAGGTAGCGCCGCATGTCGAGGATCTTGTCGAGGATCTCGATGTTGACCGGGCAGATCTCGTCGCACGCCTTGCACGACGTGCAGGCCCATACCTCCTCGGGGGTGATGCGCTCGAACAGCGAGTCGGCGGGGATCTGGATGGCACGGTCGACGCCGATGGGGGGCGAGACGGGCGGGTTGCCCGTCGCCGCCATGACCTCGCCCGCCTTGAGGACGATCTCGCGGGGGTCGAGCGGCTTGCCGGTGGCGTGGGCCGGGCACACCGACGTGCACCGCCCGCACATCGTGCAGGCATCGGTGTCGAGCAGCTGCTTCCAGGTGAAGTCCTCGACGGTGGAGGCGCCGAACGTCTCCAGCTCGGTCTCCATGAGGTTGGGCATCGCCCGCATGGCGCCCTTGGGCCGCTCGCGGTCCCGCAGGTACATGTTCAGCGGCGACGTGAACATGTGCCGCAGCATCGTCACCGGCAGGATGACCAGGAACACCATGAAGCTGAGGACGTGGACGAGCCACAGCGACTGGTGCCACCCGGCCAGGCTGTCCCACCCGTCGACCACGCCCGAGAGCGGGTACCCGACGATCGACCACTTCTCGAACGACTCGCGGCCGCCGAGCGCGATGCGGACCGCCTCGGCCAGGAAGCCGGTGACGCCCAGCACCAGGAACGTGCCCAGGATCATCACGTGCTCGGGCTTGGACTTGATGCGGATGCGGTAGGGCCGCTGCACGTAGCGGCGCACGATGGCCCACAGCACGCCGACCACGAACAGCGTGCCCGCGACGTCGCCCACCAGCGCGTAGGCCTGGTACGTGGTCCCGTGCAGGAACTTGGCGCCCTCGGGCAGCTGGTGGTCGATCTCGAGGACGGTCGTGACCGCCAGCAGGACGAGGAAGTTGAAGTAGATCAGCGAGTGCATCACGCCGGCGGCCGGGTCGCGCAGCAGGGTCTGCATGTAGACGCCGGCCCGGAAGTCGGCGAGCCGCCTCGCGATGTTCGCCCGGGTGGTGCGGCGGTCGTCCGGCCCGCCCCGCTCCCAGTTGCGCACCCGGTTCGCGAACCGCACGGCCCCGATCACGAACAGCACCGGCAGCACCGTGTAGAAGGCGGCCTTCCACGGGGACGGGATGTTGCCGAACACCTCCCGGTGGATCGGCGAGTCGTCGTGCCACTGCGTGATGGTGGCGAGGATGCCGGACCCGACGGTCACGAGGGCGATGGCGATGCCGATCGCGACCACCAGGACCTGGGGCCGCACGCGGCGTCCGGGCAGAGCGCTGTCGTCGGTGCTCACGCCAGGAACCTATGCGCGCCGCAACAGCGACGAGAACTCAGAGGCTGCGCCGAAGGCCAGCCGTGGCCGAGCGGCCCGCTCCGCGGCAGCAGGAGCGGGATGCACGGCCCGGGCGGGGGGTCATGGATCGCCCGGGTGCGTCGCCGGCCACCGGCGCCAGCCGAACGCGACGACCGCGCCGACCACGACCGCGGGTGGCGACGAACGTCGCCACCTGCTGCCAGGTCTCCAGACCGGGCAGCAGCAGCTGGCGGAGGCCGTTGGCCGCAGCGAACGGCACGGCGTAGGCCCACCACGGCCCGCCGAGAACGGGCGTCGGCCGGGCGGCATGGCGGCGGGCGGTGCGGATGAGATCGTCGTGTCGGGCCATGGTCGATCCTCGTCTCGTACAGTCGTACGAGAGTCGGTAACGTCGCGGCGTGGCCGCGCATTCCGGCACGTCCGTCCCCACCGCCGAGCGCATCGCCGACGCGGCCGTGACCGTCGTGGCCCGCCGGGGGCTCGACCAGCTCAGCGTGCGGTCCGTGGCCCGGGAGGCCGGCGTGGCACCCGGCACGGTCCAGCACCACTACCGCAGCCGGCCCGCCCTGCTGCGGGCGGCGCTCGACCGGGTCGTCGAGCGCCAGTTCGGCCGCATCGCCGCCGGCGGTCCCCACCCGACCCCGCTCGCCGCACTGCGTGCCGGCCTCCGCCAGCTGCTCCCGCTCGACGCGGCCCGCCGCGACGAGTCGATCGTCTGGCTGGCGTTCACCGCCGCCGCGGCGTCGGACGCGGCGGTCGCCGACCGCCACCGGGAGGTCGTGGCCCTGATGCGCCGGACCACGGCGGACACGATCCGCCTGGCCCAACGGGCGGGCGAGGTGCCGGCCGGGATCGACGCCACCACGTCCGCCGTCCTGGTGGTCGCCGCCACCGACGGCCTGGTGGTCCACGGCCTGTCCGCGCCCGGACGCCGCCCGTCGCTGTCGCGGCTGTGCGACGAGGCCGTCGACCGGCTGCTCAGCCCGGGCGGGGGGCGAACATGATCACCCCGACGCCAGCCAGGCACAGGGCCGCGCCGGCGAGGTCCCAGCGGTCGGGCCGGAACCCGTCGGCCACGATGCCCCAGGCCAGCGAGCCGGCGACGAAGATGCCGCCGTAGGCGGCGAGGATGCGCCCGAAGTGGGCCTCCTCCTGGAGCGTGGCGACGAAGCCGTAGGCGGCGAGGGCGGCCACGCCGGCGCCGATCCAGGCGACGCCCCGGTGCTCGCGCACGCCCTGCCACACCAGCCACGCGCCCCCGATCTCGGCCAGTGCGGCGAGCACGAACAGCACGATGGTGCGGGCGACCGACATCCGGGAACGGTAGGCCGCGCCCGCCCGCCTGCTACGAACCTCCTGTGAACCCGGGCCCCGAACCATCGCCGCCCCTCGTCGCCGCCCGGCCGGTGGTGCTGGTGACCGGCATCCCGGCGGCGGGCAAGTCGACCGTCGCCGATCGGCTGGCGCGCCGGTTCCCCCGGGGGGTGCACGTCCGGGGCGACATGTTCCGGCGCATGGTCGTGTCCGGCCGCCACGAGATGACCTCCGCGCCCACCGACGAGGCCCGTCGCCAGCTGCGGCTGCGTTACCGGCTGGGCGCCGCCGCGGCCGACGCCTACCACGAGGCCGGCTTCGCGGTGGTCGTCCAGGACGTCGTGCTGGGGCCGGTGCTGGCGGACTACGTCGGCTCGCTCCGATCCCGACCGCTGGTGGTCGTCGTGCTGGCGCCGCGGCGCGACGTCGTGGCGGCCCGGGAGGCCGCGCGGCCCAAGACGGCCTACGGCGGCCCGGACCGCATCGCGGAGCTCGACGCCGCCCTGCGCGAGGACACCCCCCGCCTGGGCCTGTGGCTGGACACGTCCGACCTCGACGCGGACGCGACGGTCGACGAGATCGTGCGCCGGGGCCTGCACGAGGGCGCGGTGCCGTGACCCGGGCCGCCGTCAGCCGGTGGTGGCCGGGCCGGTGCCAGCCAGCGTGCCAGTGCTTAATGATCAAGATTCAGTCGACGAGAGCGCCTGGTGTCGTCAGGGCAGTGGCAGCTCGCCGCGGCCGTGCACCAGCGACTCCAGCGCCTCGTCGAACGACTCGGCGATGAGCTTGATGTCGTCCATGACAAGGTACGTGCGACCGGTCGGGTCGATGGCCAGGAAGTAGTAGCTGCCGTAGGCCTCGCCCAGGGGGAACAGCGCCATGCCGTACTCGTCGGTGTAGAGCTGGAACCGGTCGTCCTCACCCAGCGCCAGTGCCGGGTCAAGCTCGAACCGCTCGCGGGCCCATGCCTCGCCAGGGCCCTCCTGGTCGACCTCCAGCCCGCCGAACTCGCGCAGGGCGGCGACCGCCGGCTCGGACAAGGCGAAGCCGTCGCCCAGCTGCTCGGCCCACGCTCGCACCTGGTCCTCGGGCACCTGGCGGCCGGGCGACCAGCCCGCCTCGCGCAGCGCCCGCTCCGTCTCGGGGGTGAAGCGGCTCATCGGCTCGCGATCATGCCGGAGGCAGCCAGTCGATGCCGAAGTGGTCGAGCAGCTGGCCGCACGACGGGCACGGCGGCAGCGCCTGGCCGTGCCGGGGGTTGCCGTCGGCGCGGACCTGGCCGGTGCTCATCACCCCGCCCCGGGGGTCGACGCCGGCGTCGAGGGCGTTGGACACCGACTGGGGCTCGACGCAGCGCCCGTGGCCCGGGCCCCGGACCTGCATGTCGTCCATCACCTGCTGCACCTGCGGGTTGAGCGCCGGGGGCTGGCCGCCCTTGACGCTGGAGGCCGGGAACGGCGTGCCGTCCGCGGTGACCAGCGCACCGCCCGCGCCGGGGCGGGGGCTCATGCCCTGGGACAGGTTGATCTGGTCGGTCGCCGCCAGCTGGGCCGGGTGCGGGCGCCACAGCGCCGCCCCGCCGCCGGCGCCGGTGCCTCCGCCGATCACCGTGTTGACGGCCACGGCCTCGGGATCGAACTGACCGTCGCTGCCCGGCAGCGGTGTCAGGTCGTACAGCTCGCCGAACGTGCCGGTGGCGGCACCGGAACCGGCCCCCGCGACGCCACCGTAGAAGGCGGTGCTCGCCCGGGTGCCCTGGGTGACCAGCGAGGTGCCGAACCGGCCGGTGAGGCTCACGCCCGCCCGGGAGGTCAGCGCGCCGGCCCCCCGGCCGAACGGGCCGGCGGCCGCGCCGACGACCGCCCCCTTGAGCGCGCCGCCGCCGATGGCGCTCCAGTCCCAGTTCCCGGTCTGGAAGCCCTGGATCACGCCCGGCGCCGCCCCGCCGGCCGCGCCCAGCGCGGCGCCGATCAGCACGGCACCGGCCAGGTTCACGCCAGGGATGAACATCGCGGCCACGCCCACCACCACCAGGCCGGCGGTGACGATGTTGTTCCACTGCGGGCCGGTCTCCTGGGCCCGGATGTCGTTGTACTGGGCGACCGTCAGCGGCTGCCCCTGCAGGCCGAGCGGGTCGACGAAGCCGATCGGGTCGCCATTGGCGTACTGGTAGGGGTGGGCGACACCGGGCAGCCCCGGGACGCCGGGCAGAGGGTCGGGGCTGAGGAACTGGCGGGTGGCCGGGTCGTAGACCCGGTTCCGCAGCCACGTCAGGCCGTCGATCTCGACCTCGCCCAGCCAGCCGAGCGCCGGGCCGGCGGCGCCCGGCCGGCTGGGCGAGTGGCCCCACGGGTCGCGGCCGTCGCCGCGGTCGGTGGAGCCGACGCCGTCGCCGGGCAGCGGGCGCCCGCCCGCCACGCCCAGCACCATGCCGCCCACGCTCAGCACCGGGTCGTCGCCGAGCGCCACCAGCTCGGTGACCGAGGCGGTCGGGTCCCAGTCGAGCCGGACGCCGTCGACGGCGGCGAGCTGGCCGATAGCGTCGACGTCGAGGTCGTGACGGCGGCCGTCGACCTCGATCGACCGGAGGCGACCCCGCGGGTCCCACGCGTAGCGGCGGGAGCCCGCGGGGCCGTCCTCGGCGGTGCGGCGGCCGGCGTCGTCGTAGGTGAATGCGGTGGGCCCGTCCGGCCCCTCGATCCGGACCAGCTGGTGGGCCTCGTCGTAGGCCAGGGTGCGGGCGCCGGCGGGACCCTCCTCGCGGACCAGGCGGCCGGCGGGGTCGTAGTGCCAGGTCCAGGCATCGGTGCCGCGGGAGGCCGCCACCAGCTGGCCGGCCGCGTCGTACCGGTACCGGTTGACCGAGCCGCCTGACCGCATCTCCACCACCCGGCCCGCCGCGTCGCGGGTCAGCTCGACCGTGGTGCCGTCACCGAGGTGCGCGGCGACCACGAGGCCGCCGGCGTCGTGGTCCCAGCGACGCTCGACGCCCGCGCCCCGCAGCGCGGCGGGACGACCGTCGGGGTCGTGGTCGAGCTCGACGCGGCCGGCGCCGTCGACCTCGACGGCGGCGAGCCGGCCCGACGGCCCGCGGTGGTAGCGGGTGACCCTGCCGGACGGCTCGCGGCGGGCGACGACGTGGCCGTCGCGGTCGCGCTCCCAGCGCAGCGTGCGGCCGTCGGCGTCGAGGGATCGCAGCCGCCCGCCGGGGGTCCACGCCAGCGTGAGCGTGCGGTTGCCGGCGGGCTCGTGGATCAGCACCGGCCGGCCGACGCGGTCGCGGTCGAACACGACCGCGTCGCGGCCGTTGACCTGGACGTCGAGGCTCTGGCCCCGGGCATCCCGCCGCCAGGTGACGACGTCGCCGGTCGGCAGCTCCTGGCGGACGACCCGGCCGGCGAGGTCGCGCTCGATGCGGGTGGTGCGCCCGAGCTGGTCGGTCGTGGCCACCGGCCGGCGCATGGCGTCGAACGTGGTCGTGACCAGGCCGCCGAGGGCGTCGACGAACGCCGCCGGGTTGCCCCGCTCGTCGTAGCGGAAGCGGACCGTGGCGCCGAGCGCGTCAGTGGCCGAGATCAGCTTGCCCCGCAGGTCGTAGCCGTAGCGGACGGTGGCGCTCGACGGGTCGGTGGCGGCCACCACCCGTCCGGCGTGGTCGTAGGTCGTGCGCCACACCCGCCCGGCCCGCTCGGTCTCGACGACCCGGCCCATCACGTCGTAGCGCAGCCGGTCGACGCGTCCGGACGGCGACGTCATCGCCGTCATGCGGTCGCAGGCGTCCCAGGCGAACCGGGTCGTCGCCCCGCCGGCGTCGGCCACGGCCACCAGACGGCCGCCGGCGTCGTACGTGTTGGTCCAGCCCCTGCCCTCGGCCGTGCGCACCAACCGGACCCGACCCGCCGGGGTGTACCCGTAGCCCAACTCGTCGCCGTCGGGGAACCGGACCGCGGTGGGCCGGCCCAGCTCGTCCCACTCGGTCGTCGTCACGCCGCCGTCGGCCGCCTCCTCCCGGACCACCCGGCCCAGGGCGTCGTGGCCGTAGCGGGTCGCGTTGCCCAGCCGGTCGACCAGCTCGACCAGCCGGCCGGCGGGGTTGTGGCGCCGGCGCACCTCGTGGCCCAGCGGATCCGTGGCGCTGACCAGACGCCCCTCGCCGTCGTAGCCGTACTGCCACACGGCGCCGGTGGGATCGGTGACCAGCGACAGCATGCCGGTGGCCGTGTAGTCGAAGCCCCACTTGGCGCCGCCGGGGGCGGCCAGCCCGACGAGCCGGGCCATGTGGTCGCGCTGGAGCTCGATGGTGGCACCCAGGGCGTCGACGATGCGCTCGGTGTCGCCGTGGGAGCCGGCCTCGTAGGCGGTGCGGGCACCGGTGGGCTCGACCGTGGCGGCCAGGCGGCCGGCGGGCGTCCACTCGAAGCGGTACTCGGCGCCATCGGGGGTGCGGGCCACGAGCGGGCGGCCGGCGCCGTCTCGCTCGAGGCGCAGCACCGCCCCGTCGGCGGTCGTGACCTCGGCCACCTCGCCGGACACGTGGGGCACGAACCGGGTCGCCGCCCCCAGCCCGTTCGTGATGGCCACGACGTTGCCGTCGGCGTCGTGGTCGAAGCGCACGGTCACGCCGTCGGCGTCGGTGATGGACGCCAGCAGCCCGTCGTGCACCTCCAGCTGCATCTCCCAGCCCAGCGGGCCGGCGACGCGCCGGGGCAGCACGGCGTCGTCGCCGTCGTACTCGAAAGTCATGGTGGCGCCGCCGGCCACGGTGTGGCGGGTCACGCGGTCGGCGTCGTCGTAGTCCCACCGCTCCTCGACGCCGTCGGCGCCGACCCGGGCCGCGGTGTGCCCGCCCGCGTCGAAGCCCTGGCGGGTGGTGGCCCCGTCGAAGCCGGTGGCCTCGACGCAGCGGCCCTGCGCGTCGAACGTGCGCTCCAAGCGGTGGCCGAGGTCGTCGACCAGCCCGACCAGCCGGCCGGCGGCGTCGTGCTCGTAGAGGGCGACGGGGCCGTCGCTCGTGTCGGCCACTTCGGTTCGCCGGCCGCGGTGGTAGGTGAGGACGGTCTCGCGGCCGTAGGGCGTGACCTGGGCGACGACCCGGCCCTCTGCGTCGTACTCGTTGCGGCACAGTCGCACGCCGTCGGCGTCGCGGACCTCGACCAGCAGCCCGCGGGCGTCGACGACGTAGTCGCGGTCGCCGGTCACGCGCTCGGCGCGGACCAGGTCGCCGGCCTCGTCGTAGTGGTAGCGGGCCCGGCGCCCGCACGACGACTCGACCCCGGCGATGCGGTCGTCGTCCCAGACCACGGTGAGCCGGCGCCCGCCCTCGTGGGTCAGGGCGACGAGGCGGCCACCGTCGTGCTCGCAGCGGGTGGTGCCCGTGACCGGGCCGGACATCGTGACCAGCCGCCCGGCCGCGTCGAAGCGCCACACCTCGCCGGGGTGGGGCGAGTGCCAGTCCCAGGTGAGTTCCCAGCCGCCGTGCCCGTCGCCACCCGCGCCGGACACGACCGCCAGGGCGGCGGCCAGGCCGGACACGCGCCGGTAGCCGGCGCCGGTGCGCTCGGGGTGGAACACCGCCAGCTGGCCGTCGGGCCCCTGGTAGCCGACGGTGGCGTCGGGCTGGAGGACCAGCGCCGTGCTGGCCCACGAGGCCCAACCCCGCCCGAGCGGGCCCGAGGCGACGAAGCGGGACGAGTAGGTGCGGGCCCAGCGCAGGGGTGCGAGCCGCTCGGGCCAGGTGAAGTCCTCCTCCACCTCCAGGAAGTGGCCGGTGGCGGTGCAGATCGGGTCGTTGACGAAGCCGGAGGACTGGGGGACGCCCGCGGCGATCGGGTCGTCGACCGTGACCGGCGAGCGCCGGGTGAGCTCGGCCGGGTCGAGGTCGTGCTGCGCGGCCACGGCCTCGAGCGCGGCGGTGAGCGCGGTGTCGAACGCCTGCTGGTCGGCGCTGACCAGCCCCGCGGTCACGCCGGCGGCGTCGACGAAGGCCCGGCGGACGGCCTCCACGAACAGGCGGTCGTTGCGGTAGTGCGTGACCAGGAGGCCCAGCTCGCCGCCCGACGGCCCCGACCCCATGAGGTCGGGGTTGGCGACCCCCAGCGAGCCCCCGGCGGCCACCTGGGCCTGGAACGAGTCGTAGCTCGCCCGCAGGTCGGTGATGCGCTGGTTGAGCCCGGCCGGAGCGCCGGCTCCGCCGTCGAGGATGCCGTCCGCGGCCGCCACGAAGGCCGCCAGCTTGCCGAGGTCCGCTGCTGCCGTGACCATGTGGGCGATAGAAGCACAGCCCGCGCCCGGGTTGGTGTCGCGCGGCAAACCGGGCGGAGGCGGGACCTACACTCGCCGGGCGATGGGTGGTTACTCGGCCAGCTCCGCCAACGTGAACTTCGCCTACGACCTCGCGCTGTCCGCGGCGCGGGACCTCTACGAGCTCTCCGGCACCGTCGAGGACCGCCACGACGCGTGGGTCACCGAGGCCGGCAAGGCCACCGCGGACTGGGAGGGCGGCCACCGCGACACCTTCACCCACAACCTGTCGACGGCCGGCGCGGACGCCGGCACGGTGAAGGAGGGCCTGCGCAGCCTGGCCGGTCTGTTCGCCGAGAAGTGGGCCGAGGCCCGCGGCGAGCAGAACCGCATCAACTGGGCGCGCTGGGTCCAGGCCGAGAAGGACGACGACGGCTGGCTCGAGGACGGCTACGAGTGGGTCGCCGGCGAAGACGACTACGGCGAGCCCCCGCCCAACCCGCCGGCCCCGGCCCCGCCCGACTACGCGGAGACCAGTGCCCCCGGCCACCCGGTCGTCATCCACCCCGAGTTCGAGTAGCGGGCGCGGCTCTCCGCCATCACACCGCCCTCACACGGGGGTGGTGACCTGTCCGCCATGACCGACGACCCGACCCCGCGAACGCCCCGCCGCGCCGGCCGCTGGGCCGTGGCCGCGGCCGTCGCGGTCACCGCGGTCGTGGCGGCCGGGGCCGCCGCGTGGGCCGGCGCCGGCGCCGGTGCGGACGATGCGGGCACCGGTGAGCGGGCCACCGCCCCCGCCGGCGCGGGCACGACGGTCCCCGGGCCGGGCGTGGGCGGCGCCCGGCCCGCCCCCCACCGCCACGGCAACGCCGACCGCACCGCCTACGAGGAGCGCTACGCCGCCGCCCCCGCCGGCGAGCAGCAGGCGGCCGACGACCTGGTGGCCGAGATGCGGGCCACGCTGGCCGCCTTCCCGACCGCGGCCGACGCGGAGGCCGCCGGCTACCGGCCGCCCCGGCCCGGCCGGGCGCCGGGAGGCGTCCGCCACTACGTGAACCGCGACGCCGTCCACGACGGTGCGGTGCTCGACCCGACCCGGCCCGAGGGCCTCGTCTACTACACGGGCAGCGGCGACCCGGTCCTTCTCGGGGCGTTCTTCGTCGCGCCCCGGGATGCCGAGGCCCCCTCCCCCGCCCCCGACCTCGTGACCTGGCACACCCACGACCCCGGCTGTGCCGAGTTCTTCGTCACGGCGGAGGCGCCGTGCACGGGCAGCCGCCGCATGCTCCACGTGTGGACGGCCGACCAGGTGACCTGGACCTCCCAGCGCACCGGCCACAGCGGGGAGGTGCGGGTGACCGACCCGTTCGGCGCTCCGTTCACGGCCTCGATCGCCCGCGCCGGCTAGAGGTGGGACCATACGGCCCGATGGAGGGCCGGACCGTCGTGGTCGTGGAGGACGACGATCACATCGCCGACCTGGTGGCGCTCTACCTGGGCCAGTCCGGCTTCCGGGTGGCCCGGGCCAGCCGAGCCGACGAGGGTGAGGCATTGGTCGCCGAGCACCATCCGGCGCTGGCGGTCGTCGACATCGGCCTGCCGGGGGGCGTCGACGGCCTGGAGCTGTGCCGCCGCCTCCGCCGCGACAGCCGCGTGCCGATTCTGATCCTGACGGCCCGGGGCGACGAGGCCGACCGGGTCGTGGGCCTGGAGCTGGGCGCCGACGACTACGTGACCAAGCCCTTCTCGCCCCGCGAGCTGGTGGCCCGCATTAGGGCGATCCTGCGCCGCAGCGAGGACGCGCCCGCCACGGGCGGGACCGTGGTGGTGGGCGACGTCGAGGTCGACCTGGCCCGCCACGAAGCGCGCCGGGACGGCCGCCCGGTCGCCCTGGCGCCCCGGGAGTTCGCCCTGTTGGCGGCGCTGGTCGGCAACCGCGGCATCGTGCTGTCGCGGCGCCAGCTGCTCGACCTGGCGTGGGGCTACGACTGGTACGGCGACGAGCGGACCGTCGACGTCCACGTCCGCCAGCTGCGCCGCAAGCTGGGCGACGGCCTGCCCCTCGCCACCGTCAAGCGCACCGGCTACCGGCTGGCCTAGGTCGCGTGCGCCGCCGCCTGCTCGTGGCCATCGCCGGGGCCGTGGCTGCCGCGGTGGCGGTGGTCGGCCTGGGGACGCTGCTGCTGACCCGGCTGGACATGCGCCACCGCGACGAGGAGGACATGGCCCGGCGGACCACGGAGCTGGCTGCGGTGGTGGCCGAGGTCCGCCCCGTCCGGGCCGAGGCGGCGGCGGACCTGCTGGCCCCCGCCCTCGACGCGGACGAGGTCGACCTCGTCGACATCGACGCCGCCCCCCGGTGGCTGGGCGAGGCCGACCGGGCGCGGCTGCAGACCGGCGAGTCGGTCTCGGACCGCCGGGGCGGGCGGACCTACGCCGCCGCTCCCGTGCCGCCGGCCGACGGCGTGCCGGCGACGCGGGTGCTGGTGGCCGAGGACGCGGCCGTCGCCGGCGTCGGGGCGGCGGGCCGGTGGTTCGTGATCGCCGGGGCGGCGACCGTGCTGGTCGGCGCGCTGGTGGCGGTGCGGCTGTCCTGGTCGCTGGCCGGCCCCATCGTGGCGGCCGAAGAGGCCACCCGCCGCATCGCCGAGGGCGACCTGGCCGCCCGGGTGCCGGAGCCGGCCCCCGCCGACGACGAGCTCGGCCGGCTGATCCGGTCGGTGAACGCCATGGCGGCCTCGCTGGAGCGGGCCCGCAGCACCGAGCGGGACTTCCTGCTGTCGGTGTCCCACGACCTGCGCACGCCGCTGACGTCGATCGGAGGCTGGGCCGAGGCGCTGGCGGACGGCACCGCGCCCGACCCGGCGGCCGCGGGCCGGACCATCCAGGCCGAGGCGGGCCGGCTGGACCGGTTGGTGCACGACCTCCTGGACCTGGCCCGGCTGCGGGCCCGGGCCTTCACGCTGGCCCGGGGACCCGTGGACTTGCGGGACGTCGCCGCCGCCACCGCCGAGGCCGTGCGTCCCGAGCTGGCCGATGCGGGCGTGACCGTGGCGGTGGACCTCCCCGACGACCCTGTCACGGTCGACGGTGACGCCGACCGGCTGGCCCAGATCGCCGCCAACCTGCTCGAGAACGCCGGCCGGCACGCCACCTCCCGCGTCGCAGTGGCGGTCCGGGCCGACGGCGCCACGGCCTCGCTCACCGTGGCGGACGACGGCCCGGGCATCCCCCGCGACGAGGCCGCCCGGGTGTTCGACCGGCTCCACACCAGCGCCCGGCCGGCCGCCCGGGCCGGACCGGGCACCGGGCTGGGCCTGGCCATCGTCCGGGAGCTGGCCCGGGCCATGGGCGGCGACGCCGCGGTGGTCGGAGCGGGCCGGGGGGCCCGGCTGGAGATGCGGCTACCCCTCATGCCGCCCTCACCCGCCCATCACACGGGCGCGGTCCCCTCGGGGACGTGAGCGACACCTCCTCCGCCAGCCTCAACCGGACCTGCCTGGCCGGGGCGGCCGCCGCCTCGGCCGGTGCCGGCCTCGTCCACGCCGCCGCGGCCGGCGCCCACGGCGGCGACCGGAGCCTGGCGGCCCTGTTCGCCGTGTGCGCCATCGCCCAGGTCGGCTGGGCGGCGCTCGCCGCCCTGCGCCCGTCCCGCCCGGCGGCGGTGGCCGGACTGGCGCTCAACGGCGCGGCGCTCGTGGCGTGGGCGCTGTCGCGCACCAGCGGGCTGCCCGTGATCGACGCCCTGCGGGAGGCAGAGGACGTCGGCACGCAGGACCTGATCGCCGCGCTCCTGGCGGGAGCGGCCGTCCTGGGCGCCGGCGCAGCGCTGGTGGTCCCCCGCCGGCTGGCGCTGCCGGCGGTGCTCGCGGCGCTGGGAGTGACCGCGCTGGTGCTGCCCGCCGTCCCCGCGATGGCGGCGGGCCACACCCACGGCGGGGACGACGGCCACGACCGCCCGGCCGGCGAACACGTCCCGGGCGATCCCGCCGCGGTCGACCACACCCACGAGGCGTCGGAGCCGGCGGCGGAGGCGAACGGGCACGAGCACCACGACGTCCCCGAGCGGCTGGACCACGAGCCGACCGAGGACCAGCTCGACGCCGCCCGGGAGCTCATCGACGAGACCGCCGCCGCCGCCACCGGCTACGCCGACGTCAACGCGGCGACGGCCGCCGGCTACCGCTCGATCGGCGACGGGGCCAGCGGCTACGAGCACTTCGTGAACCCGGCATTCATGGCCGACGGCGCGGTCCTCGACCCGCAGCGCCCGGAGTCGCTGGTCTACGAGGTCGGCGCCGACGGCGCCCGGCGGTTCACGACCATCATGTACACGCTGGCGCCGGGCTCGACGATGGACGACGTCCCCGACATCGCCGGCAACCTCACGGTCTGGCACACCCACGGGAACCTGTGCTTCGCCCCGGGGACCGTGCGGCTGGCCGGCGCCGTCGTCGACGGGGCCTGCCGCCCCGGCGGGGTCAACCGACCCAGCGCCCCGATGCTCCACGTCTGGGTCGTCCCCGACGATTGCGGCCCGTTCGCCGGCACCGACCGCCGCCAGGCCACCGGCTCGTGCGTCGAGGACTCCTCGCTCTAGCCCCGGGCCAGCACGGCCATGGCGGCGTTGTGGCCGCCGATGCCGCTCACGCCCCCGCCGCGGCGGGCGCCCGAGCCGCACACGAACAGGTTGGCGACGTCGGTCTCGACGCCCCACGCCCCCGGCCGACCGGCGGGCCCGTCGTCGCCATCGTCGCCCGCCCACGGCCAGGCCAGGTCGCCGTGGAAGATGTGGCCGCCCGGCATCCCGAGGCTCGCCTCCAGCTCGAGCGGGCTCACCGCCTCCACGCACGGGCGGCCATCGGCGTCGGTGGCCAGGCAGTCGGCCAGCGGCTCCGCCAGGTAGGCGTCGAGACCGGCCAGGTGGCGGCGGGCGGCCTCGTCGCGCACCGCGGGCCCGCCGTCGCCGGTGAACAGCCGGGCCGGCTCGTGCAGGCCGAACAGCGTCAGCGTGTGCACCCCCCGCGCTGCCAGATCCGGGCCGAGGATCGACGGGTCGGTGAGCGTGTGGCAGTAGACCTCGCCCGGCAGGGGGTCCGGCAGCGTGCCGCCCGCGGCCGCGGCGTGGGCCGCCTCCAGCTGGGCGTAGCCCTCGTCGATGTGGAACGTGCCGGCGAACGCCACCGCCGGGTCGTGGCCGCTGCGCAGCCGGGGCAGCCGCGCCAGCACCATGTTGATCTTGACCTGGGCGCCCTCCGGCCCGGGCCCCGCCGCCGCACGCCCCCGCAGCCGGTCCAGCACCACAGGCGCCACCCCGGCCAGCACCACGCCGGCGCCCACGGTCCGCTCGGCGCCGCCCTCGACGTAGGTGACCTCGCCGGACCGCCCGTCGGCCGCCACCGAGGTGGCTTCGGTCCGGGTCACCAGCTCGGCCCCCGCGGACCGGGCCGCCGCCTCCAGTGCGGCGGTGACCGCGCCCATGCCGCCGACCGGGACCCGCCACTCCCCGGTCCCGTTGCCGATCACGTGGTACAGGAAGCAGCGGTTCTGCACCCGCCCCGGGTCATGGGCCGCTGCGAAGGTGCCGATCAGCGCGTCGGTCAGCACGACGCCCCGCACCGTGTCGTCCCGGAACCGGGACTCCAGGGCCTCGCCCAGCGGCCGGGCCACCAGGTCGTCCCAGGCCCGGTCACCGATCCGGGCCCGGACCTCGCCGGCCGGCCGCAACGGCTCCAGCAGCGTGGGCGCCACCGCGGCGGCGAGTGCGGCCGCGTCGGCGTAGAACGCCTGCCAGGCTGCGTACCCGCCGTCCGAGCCCGTGAGCTCGCGGAACGACGCCTCGGTGGCGGGGCCGGGGTCTCGCTCGACGAACAGCCCGAGGTCCCGGCCCTCCCGCCGCACCGGCGTGAACGACGCCACCGGCCGGGACGCCAGCCGGATCGGCAGGCCCAGGTCCTCCACGATGCGGTCCGGCAGCAGGCTGACCAGGTACGAGTAGCGGGACAGCCGGGCGTCGACCCCGGGGAACACCCGGCCGCTGACCGCCGCACCGCCGACGTGGTCCGCTCGTTCCAGCACGCACACCGACCGCCCGGCCCGGCCGAGGTACGCCGCGGCCACCAGGGCGTTGTGCCCCCCGCCCACGATCACGACGTCGTAGCGGTCACGCGCGGGCATCGGCCACCACCTCCTGGACGAACCGGCCGGCCTCGTGGGCCCGGGCTGTCAGCGACGGGAAGTGCTCCGGCGACGGCCGGCCGGTCCGGTAGGCCAGCCCCTCCTCGATCACCGGCCGCCAGCGGTCGTCGAACGTGGCCAGCGCGTACTCGCCGGCCGCCTCCTTGCTGACCACCTCGCCGGTGGCGACCGTGCAGTGCAGGCGGGGGGCGCCGAGCACGCCCCACGACACCAGCCACCGGGCGCCGAGCCGCCGGGCCCGCGGGCGGGCCAGCACGCCCGCCGCCCACGACGACCAGTAGCCCTCCAGGTTGGCGAGGTTCCAGTCCCGCAGCGCCCCCGGCTCGGGGTCGAGGCCGAGGCTCGCCGGGCCCGGTCCCCGCACGGCGACGCCCCGGCTGGCCAGCACCGACCACATCACCGGGTTCACGTCGAAGCCCCGGCCGGGGTGGAACTCGTGGCCGACGTGCGACGCCACCGGCACGATCGTCGTGACCGGCCGGGACAGGTCGCCGGCGGCCACGTACACGGCGTTGACCGTGCCCGGGATCCGCAGCCGCCCCCGGGCCAGGGCCCGCGCCACCGAGCCCGCCCCCGCCGCCACGTGGACCAGCCGCAGGCGCCGCAGGTCGTCGGGGCCGAAGGGGCCGTCGGTGACCGCCACGACGTCGAGGTCGCTGTAGCCGGGGCGGTAGGCGCCGAGGGCGGCGGAGCCGACCAGGTACAGGCCGAGAACCCGGCCGGGCAGCAGCCGGTCCACGTGGCGCAGGTAGCGGTCGACGCGCGGGCGGGCCTCGCCGGGCACGGTGGCGGTGACCATCCCCCCGGGTCTAGCCGAACAGCAGCGAGTAGTCCGCGCCCTTGCGGAGGTGGTGGCCGCCGTCGATCGGCAGGTTCACCCCCGTGATCCACGACGACTCGGGCCCGGCCAGGAACCGGACGGCCGCCGCGATGTCCTCGACGGTGCCCACCCGCCCGAGCGGCATCCCGGCCAGGTAGTCGTCGAGCAGCTTCCCGCCCCCGGTGATCGGCGCCATCAGATCGTCGTCGACGATGCCGGGCTGGACGCTGTTGACCCGGATCCCCGCGTCACCTAGCTCCTCGGCCGCGTACCGGCACACCATGTCGATGCCGGCCTTGGCCGCGCCGTAGGCCCACAGCCAGCGGTGGGGGAAGTGGCCGGCACCGGACGACATGCCGACGATCGAGCCGCCGCCCGCCGCCTTCATGGCCGGCACCGCGTGCTTGATGCACAGCATCGTGCCGACCAGGTTGAGGTCGACGGTGGCCCGGATGGCGTCCGCGTCGGCGGTGTCGAACCCGCCCAGGTGGAGCGACCCGCCGGCATTGGCGAACAGGATGTCGAGCCCGCCGGTCGGCTCGGCCGCGAAGACCACGGCCGCTGCCACCTGGTCCTCGACGGTGACGTCGGCGACGACGTGGCGGATCGAGCCGCCTTCGCCGACCTGCGGCCCGATCGCCTCCACGGCCCGGGCCAGCTTGTCCTCGGTGCGGCCGCAGACGGCGACGTGGGCGCCGTCGGCGGCCAGCCGAGTCGCGGCGGCGAGGCCGATGCCGCTGCCGCCGCCCGTGACCAGGGCGGTGCGGCCGGTGATGGTCGACATGGGTCAGGCTCCGATCGCGGCCGTCGGGGTGAAGGCCACGGGCATGCTCTCGTAGCCGCTGACGAAGTTGGCGGGCCGGCGGGTGGGCTCGGCATCCTCGGCGAGGTGGAGGTCCGGCAACCGGTCGAGCAGCCGCTCGTAGGCCACCCGGACCTCGAGCCGGGCCAGCGCCGCGCCGAGGCAGAAGTGGGGCCCGAACCCGAAGGCCACGTGCTCGTTGGGCGTGCGGGCCAGGTCGAACGCGTCGGGGTCGGGGAACTGGTCGCCGTCCCGGTTGGCCGACGGGTACAGCAGCAGCAGCTTCTGCCCGGCGGCGATGCGGGACCCGGCCAGCTCGACGTCCCGGCTGGCGGTGCGGGCCATGTTCTTGATGGGCGACACCCACCGCAGCGACTCCTCGACCGCGCCCGGCACCAGGTTGCGGTCGGCGGCGAGACGGTCCCAGCGGTCGGGGTCGCACAGCAGCTGGTAGAGGCCGCCCGTGATGACGTGGCGGGTGGTCTCGTCGCCGCCGATGAGGATGAGCAGCGACTCGTACACGACCTCGTCGTGGCTCAGGCGGTCGCCGTCCACCTCGGCGTGGACGAGCACGCTCATCAGGTCGTCCCGGGGGCAGCGCGCCCGGTCGTCGATCACATCGCCGATGTAGGACGTGTAGGCCTCGAACGCGCCGAGCATGCCGGCCACCAGCTCGGGGTCGGACTGACCCTGGCCCCGCATGAGGTCGTCCGACCACCGCAGCAGCGTGGGGTGGTCCTCGGTGGCTACGCCGAGCGCGTCGCCGATCATCACCAGCGGCAGCCAGGCGGCGAAGTCGCCGACCATGTCGGCGGCGCCCGCCTCGCAGAAGCCGTCGACCAGCCTGTCGACGACCTCGGTGATGCGGGCCTCCTGGTCGCGCACCCGCCGTGGCGTGAACCCCCGGTTGACCAGCTTGCGCCGCCGCAGGTGGTCGGGGTCGTCCATGTCGATCATCATCGGCGTCGGCCCGGAGTCGGGCCGGATGCCGCCCGCGCTGCTGAACGTGTCTGGGTCCGTCGACACCGCCCGGACGTCGTTGTAGCGGGTGACGCCCCACACCTGGCCCGCCTCGTCCCAGTGGACGGGGTCGTCGGCCCGCAGGCGGGCCAGGGTCGCGTGGGGGTCGCCGCCCCAGAAGTCCCCGCTGGCGATCGACATGTGCGGGATTCTGAACCGCCGTTCAATCACTGTCCAGCGGGACACCCCCGCCGCGGACGCTACGGGTTGTCGGTGTCGGACAGCTTGCGGACGGGGGGTCGCCCGCGGCCCCAGTGTTGCACCATCACGGTGGGTAGGCGGGGTCACGTGCCGTAGCGGGCGGCCAGGTCGGCGCCGATGCGGGCCAGCTCGGTGCGGACGGGCTCGGGCTCCAGGACCTCGATCGTGACGCCGAACCCGGCGAGCTGCTCGGCCAGGCCGGTGGCCGTGTGGGCGGCGACGACCAGCCTGGCGGGGGTGCCGTCGCGGGCCTCGGCCACGACCCGGCAGTGGCGACCGAAGCGGTCGCGCAGGATCGGGACCAGGCGGGCCGGGGCCAGGACGGTGGCCGCCACCCGGGACCGGGCCCGCTCGACCTCCTCGACGACCTCCCGCCACAGGGCGTCGAGGTCGGCGCCCTCGGGTCGGGTGGCGGCGTCGGCGGTCACCTCCACGTCCTCCATGCGCTCGACCCGGAACGTCCGCCGACCGCGGTCGGTGCCCGCCACCAGGTACCAGACGTCGTCCTTGTCGACCAGGCCCCAGGGGTCGACCACCCGGACCGCGGCGGGTCGGCCCCGGCCGGCGTAGCCGAACCGCACCCGCCGGCGACGCGCGACCGCGTCCCGCAGGGTGTCGACCACGGGCGGCCGGGCCCGCTCCCGCTCGCCCCACCGCGCCGCGTCGACCACCACGGCCCGGGCTGCGGCCTCGGCCTCGTCGCGGAAGGTGCCCGGCAGCGAGACCACCAGCTTGCGCAGCGCGGCCCGGGCCTCGGGGACGGGGCTGGCCGCCGGGCCGACCAGCGCGAACAGGGCCCTGGCCTCGCCGGCGGTGAGCCCGGTGAGGTCGGTGCGGGCGCCGCCGAGCAGCGACCAGCCCCCGCCCCGGCCGACCTGGGGGTACACGGGGACGCCGGCGGCGGACAGGGCCTCCAGGTCGCGGCGGGCGGTGGTCACCGACACCTCCAGCTCGCCGGCCAGCTCGGCCGCGGTCACCCGCCCGCGGGCCTGGAGGACGAGGAGGGCGGCCACGAGGCGGTCGGCGCGCACGGACCGATCTTCCCTCGCAAAGTGGTCACAACGTGAACACTTTTGTCGCGGATGCTGGTCACAGCCAACCGAGCGAAAGGAGCAGCCATGCTGCGAGGACTGACCACCGTGAGCTACTGGGCCGACGACCTGGAGGCCGCCGCGAACTGGTACACCGAGGTCCTGGGAATCGAGCCCTACTTCGCCGGCGCCCGCGGCGGCTACTACGAGTTCCGGATCGGCGACTACCAACACGAGCTCGGCCTCATCGACCGCCGCTACCAGCCCGAGGGCGTGGCCGGCGGACCGGGCGGGACCGTCGTCTACTGGCACGTGGACGACGTCGACGCAGCCGTCGACCGGCTGGTCGGCCTGGGTGCCGACCTGCACGAGGCCCCCCGCGACCGGGGCCAGGGCTTCGTCACCGCCACCGTGATCGACCCGTTCGGCAACATCCTGGGGGTCATGTACAACCCCCACTACCTGGACGTCCTGACCGGCGCCGGGCGGGCCGCCGCGAATTGAGCGTACTCTTCCGCTCATGTCGATCGCGATCACCGATGAGCACCGGGCACTGGCCGGCACGGCCTCCGACTTCCTCGGCAAGCGGGACGCCCGGGGGGCCGCCCGGGCGCTGCTGGAGGCACCGGACGAGGGGCGCCCGCCGTTCTGGGACGACCTGGTCGGCCTTGGGTGGCCGGGGCTGCACGTGCCCGAGGAGCACGGCGGCTCGGGCTTCGGCCTCGAGGAGCTCGTGGTCGTGGTCGAGGAGCTGGGCCGGGTGGTCGCACCCGGCCCCTTCGTCCCCACGGTGATCGCCAGCGCGGTGCTGGCCGAGGTCGGCGGCGACGCCGCGGCCGAGCTGCTGCCCGGCCTGGCCGACGGCTCGCTGGCGGGCGCCGTGGCCCTGGCGGGAGACGTCACGGTCGACGGCGGCACCGCCTCCGGCCCGGCCGGATCCGTGCTGGGTGGCGGGATGGCCGACGTGCTCCTGGTCGCCGTCGGCGACGACGTGGCGGTGGTCCGGGCGGGTCAGGGCGTCACGATCGAGACCCCGACCAACCTCGACCCGACCCGCCGGAGTGCCCGCGTCACCCTCGACGGCGCACCGGCGACCGTGCTGCCCGGGGCCCGCCGGACCCTGGTCGACGTGGCCCGCACCATCCTGGCGGCCGAGGCCGTGGGGGTGGCCCGCGAGTGCACCGAGCAGGCGGCCGCCTACGCCAGGGAGCGCATCCAGTTCGGCCGGCCGATCGCCATGTTCCAGGCGGTCAAGCACCATTGCGCCAACATGGCCGTCGCCGCCGAGCTGGCCACCAGCGCCGTGTGGGACGCCGCCCGGGCGGCCGCAACCGGCGGCGACCAGTTCACCTACGCCGCCGCGGTCGCCGCCACGCTGGCCGCGCCCGCCGCCGACCTGTGCGCCAACCTCAACACCCAGGTCCACGGCGGCATCGCCATCACGTGGGAGCACGACGCCCACCTCTACATGCGGCGGGCCACCACGCTGCTGCCCTACCTGGCCGCCGAGGAGGCGGCCGAGGAGGTCACCGACCTCACCCGCCGCGGCGTGATCCGGGCCAAGGCCGTCGAGCTGCCGCCCGAGGCCGAGGGGATCCGCAACGAGGTCCGGGCCTTCGCCGACCGGATCAAGGACCTGCCGTCCGACGAGCAGCGCAACGAGCTGATCGACACCGGCTACGTCATGCCCCACTGGCCCAAGCCCTACGGGCGTGAGGCCGGCGCAGTCGAGCAGCTGGTCATCGAGCAGGAGTTCGCCGACACCGGCGTCAAGCGGCCCGGCTACGGCATCACCGGCTGGGTCATCCTCACGCTGCTCCAGTACGGCACCGAGGACCAGATCGACCGCTGGGTGCGGCCGGCACTGGAGCAGAAGGTCATCTGGTGCCAGCTGTTCTCCGAGCCCGACGCCGGGTCCGACGCCGCCGGCATCAAGACCCGGGCCACCCGGGTCGAGGGCGGCTGGCTGGTCAACGGCCAGAAGGTGTGGACCAGCGGCGCCCACGTCGCCGGCATGGGCTTCGCCACCGTGCGGACCAACCCCGACGTCCCCAAGCACGACGGCATCACGATGATGGTCATGGACATGCACGCCGACGGCGTCGAGGTCCGGCCCCTGAAGATGACGACCGGCGGCTCCGAGTTCAACGAGGTGTTCTTCAACGACGTGTTCGTCCCCGACGACGACGTGGTCGGCCCGGTCGATGGCGGCTGGACGGTGGCCCGGGCCACGCTCGGCAACGAGAGCGTGAGCATCGGCGGTGGCCAGGGCGGCATGTCGATGCCCGGCTCGGCGCTGCTGCCCGGCTTCGACGCCCACCCCGAGCGGCTCACCGGCGGCGCGGGGCGCATCGGGCGCTACGCGGCCGCCCACCAGGCGATGGGCCTGCTCAACCTGCGCAGCGCCAACCGGGCGGTGGCCGGCGCCGGCCCCGGGCCGGAGGGCGCGATGACCAAGCTGATCCTGTCCGAGATCGGCCACGAGGCAGCCGCGATCCTCACCGAGCTGAGCGGCCCCGACGCCGTGTTCATGGACGGCCCGGGAGCCATGAGCAACGCCCTCGTGCTCATGCATCGGGGCATGTCGATCGCCGGCGGAACGTCGGAGATCAAGCGGAACCAGATCGGCGAGCGGATCCTCGGGCTGCCCCGCGATCCGCTCATCAAGTAGCGGTCGCACACGGCCGTCGAGTAGGCACCTCCCCCGTGCCCCCCGACCGCGCCACCACGGAGCCCGTCGTCGTGCGCCTGCACGGCGCCGGGGGCCTGACCCTGGCCGCCGACGTCGGCGGGCCCGACGACGGGCCCGCCGTCGTGCTCCTGCACGGCGGCGGCCAGACGCGCCACTCGTGGCACGGGACCTGGCGCACGCTCGTGGACGCGGGATGGCGGTGCTGGTCGGTCGACATGCGGGGGCACGGCGACAGCGACTGGGCCCCGGACGGGGACTACTCCCTGGGTGCGTTCGCCGACGACGCCCGGGCGATCGCCACGTCGCTGCCGACCCCGCCGATCCTGGTCGGCGCGTCGCTCGGCGGGCTGTCGTCGCTCGTCGCCATCTCGGAGAGCGACCCGCAGGAGGCGACGGCCCGGGCCCTGGTGCTCGTGGACGTGGCCCACCGGATCGAGGAGGCGGGGACCCAGCGGATCGGCGACTTCATGACCGGCAACCTCGACGGCTTCGCCTCGCTGGAGGAGGCGGCCGACGCCATCGCCGCCTACAACCCGCACCGGCCCCGTCCCACCGACCTGTCGGGGCTGGCCAAGAACCTGCGCCAGCGGCCCGACCGGCGCTGGGTCTGGCACTGGGACCCGGCGTTCGTGCAGGGCAAGTTCGGCTCGGTCGACGAGACCCGTTCGCTCGGCAACGCGCCGCTCCTCAGCGACGCGGTCGCGTCCCTGGGGATCCCGGCCCTGCTGGTCCGGGGCCGCAGCAGCGACCTGCTGAGCCAGGAGGGTGCCCGCGACTTCATGGCGCTCGCCCCCCACGCCGAGTTCGCCGACGTCGCCGGCGCCGGCCACATGGTGGCCGGCGACCGCAACGAGGTGTTCAACCGGGCGATCCTCGACTTCCTGGAGCGCCACCGGCCGTCCTAGTCGATCTGGCGGCGTGCACGCCGACATCTCGGCGCATACGCCGCCAAATCGCGTCTACAGGTCCGCGATCCAGCCCTTCACCTGCTCGATGAGCTTGACCGGGTCGGGGCCGATCGGCGTCACGTTGAGGGTGGTGACGCCGCTCTCCTTGAACGCTGCCAGCCGCTCCCGCACGTAACCCTCGGAGCCGCACAGGGTCATGGCCTCCAGCAGGCCGTCCGGAACCAGCGCCGCGGCCTCGTCCTTGCGGCCGTCGAGGTACAGGTCCTGGATCTGCTCGGCCTCGGCCTCGTAGCCGTACCGCTTGATCAGGTCGTTGTAGAAGTTGCGACCCTTGGCCCCCATGCCGCCGGTGTAGAGCGCCACCGTCCCCCGGGCGAACTCGCGCACGCGCTCCGCGCCCTCGCCGACCGACAGCAGCCCGCCGGCCACGACGTCGAGCGGGCCCAGGTCGGGTGATCGCTTGGCGGCGCCGGCCGCCAGGTCGTCGCCCCACACCTGCTTGGCCTTCTCCGGCAGGTAGAACAGCGGCAGCCAACCGTCGGCCAGCTCCGCGGTCATCTCCACGTTCTTGGGGCCGAGCGAGGCGACGTAGATCGGGATCGCGCTGCGCACCGGGTGGTTGATCAGCTTGAGCGGCTTGCCGAGTCCGGTCCCCTGCCCCGGGGGCAGCGGGATCTGGTAGCTGGTGCCCTGGTGCTCGACCTTCTCGCGGCGCCACACCTGCCGGCAGATGTCGATGATCTCCCGGGTGCGGCCGAGCGGCCGGTCGTAGACCACGCCGTGGAAGCCCTCGATGACCTGGGGCCCGGAGGCGCCGAGGCCGAGCACGCAGCGCCCGTCGGACAGCGCGTCGAGGCCGGCGGCGGTCATGGCCAGCACCGAGGGCGTGCGGGTGTAGAGCGGCAGGATGCCGGACCCGATCTTCACCCGCTCGGTGCGGGCGGCCAAATAGCCCATGCTCGTGGGGGCGTCGAAGGTGTAGGCCTCCGCCACCCACACCAGGTCGAGGCCGGCCTTCTCGTAGGCGACGACCTGCTCGACCCCTTCCTTGAACCCCCCGGCGTAGGAGAGCTGCATGGACAGTTGCATCGTGGCTCCTCGGACGTTCGGCGTGGAATAGAGAGTACTTTTCTTCAGACGTGGGCGTCGAGGAAGCCGAGCGCGGCGTCGATGAAGCGGAAGTCCTTCGGCGTGGCGAAGTGGTCGACGTTCCGCAACGGGACGAACGTGGCGTCCGGCAGCGCCTCCACCAGCGGATCGGCCGGGCCGGCGAAGTCCCGGTCGCCCAGCACCACCAGCACCGGGCAGGTGACCTTGGCGAGCACGCCGGTGTCGAGGCGCGGCCGGGGGCTGCGGATGCAGGCGGCCAGGGCGGCCCGGTCGGCGCCCGGCTGGGTGGCCAGGCCGGCGAAGTACTGCACGACCGGGTTGGCGGGGTCGCCTTGGCCCTCGATCGCCTGGCCGATGACGTCGGAGGTGTCGGTCCGGAAGAGGTTGGCGCCGACCCCGGCCACGACGATGCGCGAGAACCGGGTGGCGTCCTCGACGGCCAGGGTGAGGATCATCCGGGCACCCATCGAGAACCCGATGGCGTCCACCGGCCGATCGGGCAGCGCGGCGGCCAGGTGGCCCTCCATGCCCGCGTAGGCCTCGGGCGCGTGGGGCTTGGGCGCCTCGCCGTGGCCCAGCAGGTCGGGGGCGATGACCGGGCGGCCGGCGTCGCCCAGCAGGTCGATCCACCCGTTGTCGCCCCACGTGCGGGCTGCGGAGGTGGCGAAGCCGTGGACGAGGAGAACCGGTTCGTCGCGCATGGCCGCCCGTTCTACCGGACGGCGGCAGTCACGGCTCGACCGAGCCCTGGAGCATAAACAGCTCGAAGGGGTGGAGGACGGCGCTGAACAGCCCCTCCGCCACGCCCGGATCGCCCTCCATGATCGCCCGGGCGGCGTCCTCGCCCTCGGCCCGCACGACGATGGTCGCGAACGTGTCGCCGGGCGTGGTCGTGCGCCCGGCCACCGCCAGCCGCCCGTCCCGGTACAGGCCGAGCGTGTAGTCCCAGTGGCGGGCGGTGAGCGCCGCCTCGTCCGGCGTCGGTCCGGTCTGGAGAATCTCGGGCCGGGTGGGCCGCAGCACGTAGCAGAACCAGGATTCGTCCATGTCGCCCCCCGTTCGTAAGTGTTAGCTAACCATAGCCTCGCCTCGATGACTCGCGGGGCTCCGCGACGTCAGAGTGGGTATGGCGAGATGAGGAGAGAACGCCTATGAGCCTTCCCAGGATCACGACCCGTGACGAGTGGTTGGCGGCGCGGACCGAGCTGCTGGCCAAGGAGAAGGAGCTGACCCGCCAGCGCGACGCCCTCAACATCGAGCGCCGCAACCTGCCGATGGTGGAGATCACGAAGGACTACACGTTCGACGGCCCCGATGGCACTGTGCGGTTGCCGGACATGTTCGGCGGCCGCCCGCAAATGATCATCTACCACTTCATGTTCGACCCCGACTGGGACGAGGGGTGCCCCAGCTGCACCGCCGGGACCGACGAGCTGAGCGCCGGGTTCCTCGACCACCTCCACACGCGGGACACCAGCTACGCCTTGGTGTCGCGGGCGCCGCTCGAGAAGTTGGAGCGCTGGAAGCGGCAGCGCGGCTGGGACCTGCCCTGGTACTCGTCCAACGGCAGCGACTTCAACTACGACTTCGGGGTCACGATCGACGACCGCGTGCGGCCGCCCGAGTACAACTACCGGACCCGGGCCGAGTGGGAGGCGATGGGCTCGTCCCTCGGCGAGCCGGGCGAGTCGATGGAGCTCCCGGGCCGCAGCTGCTTCCTCCGGACGGACGGCCGGGTGTTCCACACGTACTCGCAGTACGCGCGGGGCCTGGAGTCGACCGGCGGGTCGTACTACTTCCTCGACCTGACCGCTCTCGGCCGCCAGGAGGACTGGGAGGAGCCCAAGGGCCGCAGTGACGCGGTCCGGGGCAACCAGCCCGACTTCGCCTCCTGAGCGGGCGGTACCGTGGGCGGAGCGTGAGCTTCCCCGTCGGTGCTGCCGAATCGTCCACCAGGATCGTGCGGCGGCGCGGCCGCGGGGCGCGCGTGGTCGCGGTCGCGGCCGTCGTTGCCCTCGGGGCGGTCGGCGTGACGCGACTCGGCGACGACGACGAGCCGCCCCCGCCCGAGCCGGCCCCGCCCGCAGCCGACGCTTACTTGACCGGGGCGAAGCGCCTGCTGGGTGCGTGGTCGTTCTCGTTCCGGGGGACCGTCCGCGCCGGCGTCCCGACCTGGCTGCGGCCCGACCCCGCGCCCGGGTACGCCACGGTCGAGGGCAGCGTGCACCTGCCCCTGTCGATCACTCACGAGCGGGCGGTCGACGCCAGCGGCCGTGCGGTCGAGGTGGCCACGTCGGCGTCCAGCGTGTGGGCCCGGTCCGCCCCCCGCCGCCGCGACCTGGCCAGCGCCCCCTGGGCCGCGGCGGCCGGCAACCCGGGGACCGACCGACTCGGCCTCGCCCTGGTCGCGGACGCCATCCGCACGGGGGCGGGCGCCCGCGAGGTGTCGGCCAGCGGCGGCCGGCGGGTCCTCGAGGCCCGCCTGCCGGCCGACGAGCGCGAGCGCCGGGAGCGATGCGCGCACTGCCGCCTCGATCCCGCCCTGGCCGGGGGGCAGGCGACGGTGACGCTCGACGCCGACGGCGACATCGTCCGGGCCAAGCTCGTCGCGGCACGCGGGGAGGTGTGGATGACGCTCGAGCTCAGCGTGCTGCGGATCCCCGACCTGGGCTCGCTCGACCTCGCCGACATCGCGGCGGCGCCGCGCGCAACCGTGCGCGTCGACGGCCTGCTGAGCGCAGGCGCCACCCCGGTGGAGCTGGGGACGCTCCCGACCGGATGGGCGCTCACCAGTGCCACGACCGGGCGGGGGCCCGCCGGAAGCGGGGTCCATCCTGCGGCGCGGGACTGCGACTGGATGGAGCTGCGCTACGACGACCTCGGCGGGTGGCGGTCCGAGGGCATGTCCCTCGTCGTCACCCCCGCCTCCTGCCCGGACCCTGTCCACGCCGACGTGCGGGCGCAACCGTTCACGGTCGGATCGTTCAGCGGGACGATGTTCCTGGGCGACGGCGTCATGGCCGACGGCACCACGAGGGTCCGGTTCGTCAGCTTTCTCCCCAGCGACCGGGCGGCAGCCCTGCTCGCATCCGTTCGGCCGTTCTCGGCAGCCGCCTGACCACCTGGCGGACCTCGCCCGCGGGCTGGGCATCACGGTCGCCCACCGCCGGGCCGTGGTGTCCGGACGGGTTGCGGTCGCCGACCTCAGGCCAGCGTCGCCTCGATGAGGCGGTCGACCGCGCCCTGGAGCCGCTCCCGGGGGAAGCGGCGGGGGTCGAGGGCGGCCTGGGCCCCGAGGCCGTCGACGGCGGCCACCAGCACGTCGACCGACGCGCCCCGCCGGTCGTCGCCCAGGGCGGGCGCAGCCCGCCGCACCCGCCCGTCGAGGAACTCCCGCCACTCGTCGTAGCGCCGCTCCTGCTCGGCCCCGAGGGCCGGGTCCGCCGCCAGCAGCCCGAAGAACGCCAGCCGCACCTGCCATTCCGTGCGGCGGGTGTCGTCCAGCGGCAGCGCCTCCAGCACCACCGACCGCAGGACCTCGACCGGGTCGTCGCCGCTCAGGTGGGCCAGCATGCGCTCGACGGTGGCCCCGTGGACCTGGCGCAGCGCGGCCCGCAGGACCTCGCCCTTGTTGGCGAAGTAGTGGGTGACCCGGCCGGTGGTGCAGTTCGCGACCTCGGCGATGCGACGGACCGTCGCCGCCTCGACACCCTCCTCGGCGATCACCCGCCAGGTGGCATCGACCAGCTCGGCCCGGCGCCAGTCGTGGTCGATGACCTTCGGCACGGCGCGCAGCCTAGCCGTTGCGTAACAGGTGTTGCGCGATCCGGGCGCCGACCACTACTTTGCCGGAACATGTGTTACGCGATGCTGAGGGGGCGTGTATGACCGCGGGCTCGGGGACGACCGTCGACAAGGAGGCTCTGAAGCGTCGCTACGCGGACGAGCGGGAGAAGCGCCTCCGGCCCGACGGCATTCGCCAGTACACCCGGCTCGCCGACCAGCTGGGCCGCGAGCTCGACGACCCCTACATGCCGCTGGTCCCCCGCGAGCCGGTGACCGACCACGTCACCTTCGCCTTCATCGGCGGCGGCTTCGCCGGCCTCCTCACCGGCGCCCGGCTCCGGGAGGCCGGTGTCGAGGACGTGCGCATCCTCGACAAGGCGGGCGACTTCGGCGGCACCTGGTACTGGAACCGCTACCCCGGCGCCCAGTGCGACACGGCCTCGTTCGTGTACATGCCGCTCCTCGAGGAGACCGGCCACATGCCGACCGAGAAGTACGCGCACGCGCCCGAGATCCTCGAGCACTGCCGGCGGATCGGGAAGCAGTACAACCTCTACGAGAACGCGCTGTTTCACACCGAGGTCACCGACCTGACCTGGGACGAGGGCCGCTCCCGCTGGATCGTCCGCACCGATCGCGGCGACGAGTTCACTGCCACGTACCTCGGCACGGGCACCGGCCCGCTGCACGTCGCCAAGCTGCCCGGCATCCCCGGCATCGGGTCGTTCCGGGGCCACTCCTTCCACACCAGCCGCTGGGACTACGCCTACACCGGCGGCGGCCCGGACGGCACGCCGATGGACCGTCTGGCCGGCAAGCGGGTCGCGATCATCGGCACCGGCGCCACCGCGGTGCAGTGCGTCCCCCACCTGTCCCGGGCCACCGGCGAGCTGTACGTCTTCCAGCGCACGCCGTCGTCGGTGGACGTGCGGGACAACCGGCCGACGGACCCCGACTGGTTCGCCGAGATCGCCACGCCCGGCTGGCAGCAGCGGTGGCTGGAGAACTTCTGCGCGAACCAGTCCGGCGCCCTGCCGGGCGAGGACCTGGTGCAGGACGGCTGGACGGACCTCGCCCGCCGGGTGCGGGAGCGGATCCTGACCCTGCCGCCCGACGACATGACGCCCGAGAAGATGATGGAGGCGTTCGAGGACTCCGACTTCGAGAAGATGGAGGAGATCCGGTCCCGGGTCGACGCGATCGTCAGAGACGCGGACACGGCGCAGAACCTGAAGGCCTGGTACCGCCAGCTGTGCAAGCGGCCGTGCTTCCACGACGAGTACCTCGAGGCGTTCAACAACCCGACGACCCACCTGATCGACACCGACGGCCAGGGCGTCGAGCGCATCACCGAGGCCGGCGTGGTGGTGGCCGGCGTCGAGTACCCGGTCGACTGCATCATCTACGCCAGCGGGTTCGAGGTCGGCACCGAGCCGACCAGCCGGGCGGGCTACGACCCGGAGGGCCGCGACGGGCGCCGCCTGTCGGACCACTGGGCCGGGGGCATGCGGACGCTGCACGGCGTCCACGTCCACGGGTTCCCCAACCTGTTCCTGGTCCAGCCGGCCCAGGGCGCCAACCTGATCTCCAACGTTCCCCACAACCTGAGCGACGCGGCGGTCACGATCGCCACCATCGTGCGCGCGGCCCTCGACCGGGGTGGCGTCGAGGTCGAGGTCACGGAGGCGGCGGAGAACGCCTGGATGGAGCTGCTGGGGACGGGCATGACCGGCATCATCGGCAGCCTCGACTGCACCCCGGGCTACTACAACAACGAGGGCCGTCCGGGCATCGGCTGGGAGCTGTTGCGGGGCTACCCGATGGGCGCGATGGCGTACTTCGCCTACATCGACGGCTGGCGACGGTCGGGAGCCTTCGAGGGCCTGGAGTTCCGCGCCCCCGCCTGAGCCGTCTCCCGGGTCACCGACTGCTCGCCGCTGCCCCGGGACGCGGGGGCCCGGATCGTGCCGGTGCCCGTGCCCGGGCGAGCCACAGTGCCAGTCCGAGCGCGGTCAGCACGTGCCACGCAGCGTGGCCCTGCACCAGGCTCTCGGGCCGGCACAGCGGCGCCCCCGAGCGGCCGAGGAGGTTCGCCACCGCGCCGGCCGCCAGCGCCGCCACCGAGGCGGCCGGCGGGCGCGGCAGGCGCCGGCGCCAGGCGAGCACCCCGACGGCGCCGACGAGCGCCACGATGGCGGCGTCGTGGACCAGCTCGGCGCCCGGGGGCATGGGCCCGTGGTACAGGACGCTCCCGACGCCGACCGCGGCCAGGGCCAACGCCGGTGCGGCCGGCCCGCCGCGGCCCACCACGTAGGCGCCGGCGGCGACATAGGCCAGGCTCGACAGGCTGTTCACCGGCTGGGCGAGCACGGCGTCGCGCACGGCCTCGCAGTCGGAGCCGCCGAGCGTGCGCATGCGGACCAGCGTGGCAGCCACGCCCGGCGCGCGCCACGGCCGAGCGGCCACGATGGAGCACGTGCACGACGAGCGCGCCGGCCGGCGCGAGTCCCGTGCCGGCGTCGTCCTCGCCGGCGTCATCCTCGGCGGTCTGGCCGCCGCGGCGTACGCCTGGTGGGCTGCCGGGCTGGCGCCGTTCTCGCTCGGCGCCACGGTGGCGGTCGTCGGTGCCGGCGGCGTGGCGATCGCCGCTGGTGGGCGGGCCCGCCGGCCGGCCCCGCGCCGGGTGACGATCTGGCAGGCGGCGCCGTGGATCGCGCTGGCGCTGGCGGCGGCGGCCGTCCAGCTCGTGTCGTACCTCCAGACGCCGCGGGACGACCATCCCACGATCAGCTCGCTGACCAACTCGCTGCTCGACTCGCAGCCGGCCCGGGCCGCCGCGCTCGCCTGCTGGCTGGCGCTCGCCGTGGAGCTCGCCCGCCGATGACCGCCGGGTTCACCGTGGTGGCCTACGCCGCGATCGTCGTCGCGGCCGTGGCCCTGGAGCTCACGGCCCGGACGCGCGAGGCTCCCGGGCTCGGGGAGGTCCTGGCGGCCGCCCTGCGCATCCGGCCGGTTCGCGTGGCGCTGCTGGCGGGGTGGCTGTGGGTCGGGTGGCACGTGTTCGTGCGGGTCGACTGGCAGTGAGACGAGGAGGATGACCATGTCCGGGCAGGCGGTCCACGGGGTTCACGAGTTCGACGACGACGCCCGTAACGACGACGTCCTCGTCTACGTGAACGGCGAGCTGCGGAACCGGGCCGAGGCCGTGGTGTCGGTGTTCGACTCGGGCTTCGTGCTGGGCGACGGCGTGTGGGAGGGGCTGCGGGTCCACGGGGGCCGGCCGGTGTTCCTCGACCGCCACCTCGACCGGCTGTTCGAGGGGGCCAGCGCGCTGGCGCTCGACATCGGCATGAGCCGCGACGACCTGCGGACCGCGCTCCACCACACGCTGGAGGCCAACGGCATGGCCGACGGCGTGCACGTGCGCCTGATGGTGACCCGGGGGGTCAAGCGCACGCCGTACCAGGACCCCCGGATGACGATCGGGCCCGCCACCGTGGTCATCGTGCCCGAGTACAAGGATCCCTCCCGCGCCGTCGTGGACGCGGGCATCCGGCTGTTCACCGTGCACGTGCGCCGCCCCTATCCCGATGTCGTCGACCCCAAGCTCAACAGCCACAGCAAGCTCAACGACATCGTCGCCTGCATCCAGGCCTACACGGCCGGTGCCGACGAGGCCCTGATGCTGGATCCCCACGGGTTCGTCGCCACCTGCAACTCCACCCACTTCTTCGTCGTCCGCCGGGGGGAGTTGTGGACGTCGTCGGGCGCGTACTGCCTCGGCGGGATCACCCGGGGCGTCGTGCTCGAGCTGGCCCGGGCCGACGGCATCCCCGCCTACGAGCGGGACTTCAGCCTCACCGACGTGTACGGCGCGGACGAGGCGTTCGTCACCGGCACGTTCGCGGGGCTGGTGCCGGTCCGGGAGGTCGACGGCCGCCCGATCGGCGACGGCGGTCGCCCCGTCATGGCCCGCCTGCGGGCGCTGTACCGGGAAGCCGTCGAGCGGGACGTCGCGCTCGCTGCAGCCGAGGACTGACCGTGGCCGGCGGCCCGGCGGTGCGGCTGGCCGTGTGGTCCGGCCCCCGCAACCTGTCGACCGCGCTCATGCGGTCGTGGGAGAACCGGCTCGACACCGTCGTGGTCGACGAGCCGCTGTACGCCCACTACCTGCTTGCCACCGGCCTGGACCATCCGGGCCGGGACGAGGTGATCGCCGCCGGCGAGACCGACTGGCACCAGGTCGTGGCCGGGCTGTTCGGCCCGGTGCCGGACGGGGTCCGGGTCCAGTACCAGAAGCAGATGGCCCACCACCTGCTGCCGGAGATCGACCGGGCCTGGGTGGCGGGGCTGACCAACGTCGTGCTGATCCGCGACCCGCGGGAAGTCGTCGCCTCCTACGTACGGGCCCGCGAGGCGGTCGAGGCCGGGGACATCGGCCTGCCACAGCAGGTCGCGCTGTACGACGACCTGGCGGCGGCCGGGCCGGCGCCGCCGGTCATCGACGCCCGTGACTTCCTCGGCCGCCCGGAGACGTACCTCCAGGCCCTGTGCGACCACGTGGGTGTCCCGTTCTCCGACCGGATGCTCTCCTGGCCACCCGGCGCCCGACCGTCCGACGGCGTGTGGGGCCGCCACTGGTATGCCAGAGTCTGGCGCTCGACGGGCTTCGGTCCGCCGGGTCCCGCCGCCCCGTCCCTCTCGGGCCGCCAGGCCGAGGTGGCCGAGCAGTGCCGCCCGCTCTACGAGCGCCTCCACCGGGAGCGCTGGGTGCTGTGACACCCCGCTGGGCCGACCGTGCTGGTACGGCTCGTCGACCGCGTGGACGCAACTGCACCGGCGCCCCCGGGACTTCCAGGCTGCCGGCGACCCCCGCACGTACGCCCCGCCCAGTTCCGCAGCGGCACCGGCGCGAAGGCCGCCGGCGACCTCGTCGGCGAGATCCGGGCCTTCCTGGCCGCCGGCATGGACGGCTTCTTCACCGACAACCGCGACCTCGGCGTCGCCGCCGGCTGACCGTCGGGCGGCCGTCAGGTCCCGGCGGCCAGGGCGCCCACGTGGACCCTCGTGAAGCGTCGCTCGGCGATGCGCCAGCCGGCGCCCGTGCGCTCGAGGCGGTCGTCGTAGAATCCCATCGCGTTGATCCCCGACCTGCCGTCGGCCGCCATGACGACGGCGTCCACGTAGCTGCGGGCATCGGCGGCGTCGCCGTCCAGGGACACCACGATGTTCGACAGGCGGTGCAGGGTGTGGCCCATGCCGGCGTGGGCCGTGACCATGTAGTCGGTGATGCCGTCGACGCCCCGCCAGGATCCGATGCCGCCGTAGTCGGCGCGGCAGTCCTCGGTGAAGCAGGTGCGCAACAAGTCCCAGTCGCGCCGGTCGATGGCGGCCGTGTAGCGCACGAGCACCTCGGCGATGTCCTGCTTCGCGTCGCGGTCGGTGGCGGCGGTCATGGCCGCCCAGCTTGTCAGGTGGCGGTGACGTGGACCTCGGTGAAGATGCGGTTGCCGCTGGGCGCGGCGGCGTGGACCTCGATGCCGTAGCCGGCGCCGGGGTCGAGGAACTCGGGCGGCACGGTGAGCGTCGTCCGGTCCGGTGACAGGGTGACGTCCAGGACCCGCTCCTCGTCCTCCCGAGTCACGATGACCTCGTAGTCGACCGCTCGCCGCACGGGCGCCCATTGGATGACGGCGTGGTCGGTGGGCAGCGTGCCGCCGTCCTCGGGCTGGACGAACTGCGGCGCGTCGAGGACCTGGTGTGAGAAGCGGACGCCGGACGTCAGCTTCCGCCCGTCGATGGTCTCGCCCTCGAACCGGTAGTTCCCGGCCGGGAACAGCTTCTTGAACTCGGCGAAGGGCAGCTCGGTGAACGGCGGCTCGCTGCTCTCGGAGAACAACTCGCTCAGCCCGAAGTCGACGAGGTTGCCGTCCGTGCGGAAGTTCACGATCCGGCCGCCGTCGGGCCGGAAGATCTCGAACCGATTCCACTCCTCGGCGTCGGCAAAGATCTGGAACCCGGCGTCCCCGTCGGTCGCGTTGACCTCGATCTCGAGCCGGGCATCATCGAACGGCTCCGCCCGCTCCGGGGCGCCGTGCGCGATCGCCGGGAACACCAGCGGCGCCGCCCCGAGCAGTGCGAGGCCGATCAAGCGGTGGTGACGCATCTGTCGTCCTCCCCGACGCGCTGCGCGGGCAGCAGCGTCGGGGACGGCGTAGCACGCGGGCCCTGACGCGAGCCTGAACGCGGCTAGCGCGCGACGACCGTGACGGCCTGGACGTGGTTGTTGCCCATCGCCTGGCGGTTCCAGCGCTGCTCGACCGGTTGGGTGTTGCCGGCGGCGTCGGTGGCGCGGGCGCACAGGGTGTGGGGGCCGGCGGCGTGGACGTCCCACGTCCAGCGCCACGGCCGCCAGGCGTAGCGGTCCGACTCGGGCCCGAGGGTGGCGTCGTCCCAGGTCGAACCGCCATCCGCGCTGATCTCGACCCGGGCGATCGGAGCGTGGCCCGACCAGGCCCGCCCGACGATCTCGTGGACGCCGCGGTCGACGAACCGGGTGCGGCTCTGGAAGTCGGGGAAGCCCGGCGGCCGCAGCAGGGCACGGGGCAGGATGCGGGTGACCGGCTCGCCGTCCTCGCCGGGTTCCTGTGCGATGCGGTACGCGACCGCGTTCTGGAACCCGGCGAACGGCTCGTCGAGGACGGTGATCCTCGTCAGCCACTTCACGTGCGCCATCCCGTACCAACCCGGGACCACCAGCCGGGCCGGGGCGCCGTGCTGGAGCGGCAGCGGCTGGCCGTTCATCGCGTGGGCCACCAGGACCTCCGGCCGGCGCGCCTCGGCGACCGGTAGGGCCCGCTGGTAGTCCTGCTCGACGCCCCGTTCGATGCCGTGGTCGGCGCCGGTGAACACGACGTCCACGGCACCGTCGCGGATCCCGGCCTCGGCCAGCAGCGGGGCGAGCGGCGTCCCGGTCCACCGGGCGGTGCCGACGGCCTCGTCGAGCCACGGCTGGCTCACGGGCCGCGGCTGGAGCCAGGCCCGCCCGTTGCCGGCGCACTCCAGCGTGACGGCCGCCGTCACCGCGGGGCGCCCGAGCAGGGCGGCCACGTCGAGCACCACGGGACGCTCGACATGACCGCCGATCTCCAGGCGCCACGCGCCCGGGTCGAGGATCGGGATGTCGTAGTGCACGAGCACGTAGTGCAGCCCGACCGGGGTGACCTCCTCGGACAGCACCTCGAGCGGCATTCCGTGGTTGCGGGCCGCCAGCCGCAGCTCGTCCTGTGAGATGCCCTCGTCGGGTGCGGCGACGCGGGCCGGCGTGCTGAAGGTGGCGAGCGTGTCGTCGACGCCGGTCATCGTCGCCGGCCCGTCAGGAGGGCGCGATGTTGTGGTTGAGGTGGAACAGGTTCAGCGGGTCGTAGAGCCGCTTCACCTCGGCGAGCCGCCCGTAGTTCGGCCCATAGGCGTCGCGAACCCGGTCGCCCTCGTCGTCCGCCAGGTAGTTCACGTAGCCCCGTGGGGCGGTGAAGGGCTGCAGCGCCGAGAAGGTGTCCCGCACCCACGCCACGTTGGCGTCGGTCTCGGCGGGGTCGACCCACTGGCCCATCAGCACGAGGTTGTACCCGGGCTGGCGGTGCGGGTAGGCGGTGGCCGTCGGGTCGATCCGGCAGACCTCGCCGTGGAAGTGCTCGATCACGATCCCGCTCATGATCGACGGCGTCGCCTCGAAGGCGGCGATCATCGTGCGAATGGCGGCGTCGCTGAGCTCGGTGAGGAACGCCGACTTCCAGTAGTTGAGCGCGCCGCGGGGGAAGGCGTCGTCCAGCATCGTGTTGACCGCCGGGTACGGCATCGGCTGCACCAGGTCGAGGATCGGCGGCCCGAACTCGCGCAGAGGCCGCAGCTCGGCCTCGGCCGCGCCCAGCTCGCCGGCGTGGCACAGCGGGAGGGCGCACAGCTTGGTGCCGCTGCCGTCCGGGGCGTGGACCAGCCCGCAGAACACGGTGGCGTCGTCGCTGACGTCCTTGGTGACCCGCCGGTACAGGTCGATGACCTCGCCGGCCGCCGCCAGCGGGTGGGCGATCAGGCCGCCGAGGATCGTGTCCAGGGGATGGGTCTCGAACTCCATCGAGGCCGCCACCCCGAAGTTGCCGCCGCCGCCCCGCAGCGCCCAGAAGAGGTCCGGCTCGTTGTCTGCGTCGACGATCCTCGCCTGGCCGTCGGCCGTGACCACCTCGATCCGGGTCACGTTGTCGATCGCCAGGCCGTGCCGGCCCATCAGCCAGCCGAGCCCACCGCCGAGGGTCAGCCCGCCGACACCGGTGGTGGACACGACCCCGCCGGTCGTCGCCTGCCCGTAGACGTGGGTCGCCCGGTTGTACTCGTTCCAGGTGGTGCCGCCCTGGGCCCGGGCGCGCCGGTGGGCCGGGTCGACGTCGACGCCCCGCATGAGGGACAGGTCGATCATCAGGCCGCCGTCGGTGACCGCCCGGCCGGCGACGTTGTGGCCACCGCCGCGGACCGAGATCTCCATCCCGCTGTCGCGGCCGTAGACCACGGCCTCCTGCACGTCCGCCACGTTGTGGCACCGCGCGATCAGCCCGGGGCGCTTGTCGACCAGGCCGTTGTGCACCGCCCGGACCTCGTCGTAGGTGGTGTCACCAGGGGAAACGAGCGAGCCGTTGAACGTGCCCGCCAGCGCGTCTTGCTCCGTGATCGTCATGTAGCGGACGGTAGGGTGCGTGCGCTCCGGCGCGCATGGGGCAGGTGCCCCATTCGGTGCCCTATCCCGCCGCGAGGCCCAGGCGGACGGCCGCGGCCGCGGCCTCGGTCCGCGTCGACACGCCGAGCTTCACGAGGATGTTGGAGACGTGGTGCTCGGCGGTCTTCCGGCTGATGTAGAGCGACGCCGCGATCTCCGGGTTCGTGCGCCCCTTGGCGACGAGGGCGAGCACGTCGACCTCCCGGGCGGTGAGCTCGTGCGGCGGCGCGCCCGGATCGTCGAGGGCGCGCAGGTCGGCGACGGCCCCGAGGCCCTCGAACGTGGCGCGGGCGGCGTCCCGCTCCCGGGCGGCCGCGTCCGCGTCGCCGGCGGCGCCGTAGGCCGCGGCGAGCAGGGCCCGGACCCGCCCGACCTCGTACGGCACGTCGAGGTCGTGCCACACGTCGAACGCCTGGCGCAGCGCCACCAGTGCGGCGATCGGCTGATTGCGGGCCAGCGCCACTGCACCGAGGCAGGTGCGGCCGGTCGCCTGGAGGCCCCGGCTCTCGAACACCGCGGCGGTCTCGGCCACCTCCGTCGCGGCCGCGTCGGCGAGGTCCACGTCACCGGCCGCCAGCGCGATCTCGACCTGCGCGGCCAGCAGCGGCGCCGTCTCCAGCGGGCTCTCCGAGAGCGTGGCGAGGGCGGCGGCGATCGACGACGACGCCGCGTCGGTCCGCCCCTGCGCCAGGCGCAGCAGCGCCAGCCCGGGCTGGGGGTCCCGCCCGACCTCGTGGGCCCGGGCGTAGGCCTCCTCGGCGCCGGCGAGGTCGCCGCGCCGCCGGCGGATCTCCCCCACCTCGTACCAGCCGGCGGCGACCACGAACACGTCGATGCCCGCCATGTCGGTGCACGCCTCCAGCGCCTCGGCCTCCGCCTGCTCCCAGGCGCCCCGCACGGCGAGGAGCTCCGCCGAGTGGACGCGGCAGATCCCGGGAAAGAGCGACGCGGCGGGAAGCGGCGCGCACCAGCGCCGGGTCGCCTCGGTCCACTCGCGCGCCCGCCGCAGGTCGAACAGCTCGTGGCAGGCGTCGAGCAGCCCGCAGTAAATCGCCCCGGTCCAGATCGGCTTGAGGTCGTCGGACAGCGCCGCCAGCATCGCCTCGTCGAGGAGGGCGAGCCCCTCCCGGACGCGGGCCTGCTTCACGAGCGACCGGCCCTCGAAGAACACGCCGAGGGCGACGAGGCTGTCGTCCCCGAACCGGCGACCGATGTCCTGCATCCGCCGCGCCGACTCGGCGGCGGCGGCCGGGTCGCGGCCCATGAGCCGGGCGATCCCGAGGTACAGCGGGTAGCCGTGCTCGGCTCCCTCCGCCTCGGCGGCGAGCAGGCGCTGGGCCCGGGCCAGCCACCCGTCCGACTGGGCACCGTCGCCCCGGAGCCGCAGGTAGATGGCGAGCATGAACGCCGACTGCGACGCCCGCCGCGGCGACCCGGCGTCGAGGTGGAGCCGGTACGCCTCCCGGTAGGCCTCGATCACCTCGTCGACGAGCCCGAGCCAGTGGGCGGACTCGGCCAGCGCGTCCTGGTCGTCGGCCCCCAGCTCGCCGCACGCGAGGAACCCCTCGTACGCCGCCGCCCAGTCCCGCCGCTCGAACGCCTCGTAGGCGTGCGCCCGCGCCTCCACACCCAGCATTCTGGCGTGAAGAGGCCCCGACGACGCCCCCGTGGGTCAGCGGACCCGGGCGACGTAGCGGGCGACGAGGTTCTCGAGCCGCTCCTGCCCGCCCGAGACCCGGGTGGGCTCGCCGCGGTCGAACGCCCGCTCGTGCAGGGCGGACAGGTCCGTCGTCCCGCCGAGGATCGCCCGGCCGAGCTCGCCGTCCCACGCTGCGTAGCGGCCGTCCTTCGCGGCGTCGAGCTCGCCGCCCTCGATGATGGCGGCGGCGACGAGGAGGGCCCGGGCCAGCGTGTCCATGCCGCCGATGTGGGCGTGGAACAGGTCGGTCCGGTCGATCGACTGCCGCCGCAGCTTGGCGTCGAAGTTGAACCCGCCGGTGGTGAACCCGCCGGCCCGGAGGATCTCCAGCATCCCGAGCGTCATCTGCTCGACCGACACCGGGAACCGGTCGAGGTCCCAGCCCAGCCGGTCGTCGCCCGCATTGGCGTCGATCGAGCCGAAGATGCCGGCCGCGGCGGCCACGGCCACCTCGTGGGCGAAGTCGTGACCCGACAGCGTGGCGTGGTTGACCTCGATGTTGACCTTGACTTCGTTGTCCAGGTCGTAGCGCTGGAGGAAGGCGTGGACTGCGGCGACGTCGTAGTCGTACTGGTGCTTGGTGGGCTCGAACGGCTTGGGCTCGATGAGGATCGCGCCCTCGAAGCCGATGCGGTGCTTGTGCTCGACGACCATCGACAGGAACCGCCCGAGTTGGTCGAGCTCGCGGTTCAGGTCGGTGTTGAGCAGCGTCTCGTAGCCCTCGCGCCCGCCCCACAGGACGTAGTTCTGGCCGCCGAGGCGGTGCGTCGCCTCCAGGCAGTGGGCCACCTGCGCGGCGGCGTAGGCGAAGACCTCGGGGTCGGGGTTGGTGGCGGCGCCCGCCTGGTAGCGGGGGTTGGTGAAGAGGTTCGCGGTACCCCAGAGCGGCGTGACCCCCGTGCGCGCCTGGTGCTCGGCGGCGCGCTCGACCATCTCGTCGAGCAGCGCTGCCGACGCCTTGAACGAGCTGCCCTCGGGAGCGATGTCGCGGTCGTGGAAGCAGTAGTAGGGGACGCCGAGCTTGGTGAAGAACTCGAAGGCCGCGTCCATCTTCCAGCGCGCCGCCTCGAGCGGGTCGGCGGCCGGCGCGAACGTCGGGTGCCAGGGCCGGTCGAGCGTCCCGGCGCCGAAGATGTCGAACCCGTCCCAGGCGAACGAGTGCCAGTAGCACGCCGCGAAGCGGAGGTGGTCCTCCATCCGCCGCCCGCCGACGACCCGGTCGGCGTCGTACCAGTGGAAGGCCAGGGGCTCCTCGCCGTCTGGGCCCGCGTAGGGGATCCGCTCGGCGACATCGATGAAGAACTCGGCCATGGCTTCCCCTCCTGGCGCTCAGGTGACGCTTCCGTCGTACACCTTGTCAGGTGGCCGCCCGGCGGATCAGGTGCGCTTGGAGGCCAGCGCCGCGCCCTCGGCCAGCGACCGGAGCTTGGCCCAGGTGACGTCCGGGTCGATGGACTGGGTGCCGACGTGCACGCTGAAGCCGCAGTCGACACCCGCCATCACCCGGTCGCGGCCGACGAGGCCGGCGTACCGGCCGATCCGCTGGGCGACGAGCTCCGGGTGCTCGACGTAGTTGGACTGGGGCTCGATCACCCCGGGGCACAGCACCTTGTCGACCGGCACCGCGACCTCCTCGAACAGCTTCCACTCGTGCGCGTGGCGCGGGTTGGCGGCCTCGAACAGGACGGTCCGCGGCTTGGCCGTCCACACCAGGTCGATGATGTCGGCCAGGTCGACGTCGTGGTGGTGGGGACCGGGGTAGTTGCCCCAGCACAGGTGCATGCGGAGCTGCTCGGCCGGGATGTTGCGCAAGGCGTGGTTGAGGGCCTCGATGTTGAGGGCGGCCCGTCGGCGGAACCCGGTGATGTCCATCCCGGCGTAGGCGGTGTGGCGACCCATGGCGAGGTCCGGGCAGTCGAGCTGGACGACGGCGCCGGCCGCCGCGATCGCCTCGTACTCGAAGCGCATCGCCTCGGCGATGGCGACGAGGTACTCCTCGTCGCTGGCATAGAACCGGTTCTCGAAGAACAGCGAGACGACCCCGGGGGACGCCGCGCTCGTAAAGGTGCCCGCCATGCCGGCGCCGGCGACGGCCTCGCCCAAGGTGGCCATGTCGACGACGATCGCGTCGCGGTCGCGGACTGCGATCTCCGACGTGCAGGCGGGGGCGGCGCGCTTGCGCCGCCCGGGGTTGGCGGCCACGAGCTCGGCACTGCGGGGGTAGTCGGCGAGGTCGGCGAAGTAGTAGCTCTCGACCGCCTCGCCGCCGAAGCCGTCGAGCCGGTCCTTGACGTAGGTGGCGTAGCTCGGCTTGGACATCTCGCCGTCGTTGACGATGCCGACCCCGGCGTCGACCTGCCGGTCCACGACCTCGTGCACGGCGGCGGCCACCCGCCCGGCCAGCGCGGCCTCGTCGACCGGGATGCCGTCGCTCTTGGCCCACATCATCTGGACGAGGTCGTCGGGACGCGGAAGGCTGCCGGTGTGGGTGGTGAGGATGCCGCCTGCGTCGCTAGCCATCGTTCGCTCCCCGGATGCCGTTCGCCCGTTCTACGGTAGAGTGTCCGTGTAGCGGACACGCTAGCCGAGCGACCCGAGGGAGGGACTATGGCCACGACGGACAAGCTGCCGAGCCGGCTGCACCACAACGCGTACGTCTCGAAGGACCTGGAGGCGACCCGGGCGTTCTACGAGGATCTGATCGGCCTGCCGCTGGTGGCCACCTGGTCAGAGGCCGACGAGCTGTTCGGCGCGAAGCGCGTGTACTGCCACACGTTCTTCGGCCTGGGCGACGGCAGCGCGCTGGCCTTCTTCCAGTTCGCCGACGACGAGGACCAGAACCTGTTCGATCCCGACCTGACGCCGTCGCCGTTCAGGCACATCGCCCTCAAGGTCACCCCCGAACTGCAGGCCGAGATCCACCAGCGGCTCACGGATGCCGGCTGGAAGCCCGACGGCACCTACGTCCTCGAGCACGGCTACTGCCGGTCGCTCTACACGGAGGACCCCAACGGCCTGCTCCTGGAGTTCACGGTCGACGTCGACAACGTGGAGGACATCGCGGCCGAGCGCCGGGACGACTGCCACGAGACCCTGCAGCGGTGGCTGGGGGGCGACCACACCAGCAACAACGTCTACCGTTAGTGGACGCTCGCGGCAGTCACGTGGATGGATCGCCGAGGCGGATGCGTCGCTGGCGAGGACGCGGGAGAAAGGCGCAGCCGGAGGCTGCGGTGACGACGAGGACGATGCCCAGCGGCGGATCCGGCCGGCGAGACGCCACGATGAGTGCCGCGAGGGTTCACTAGGTGGAGGGCGGCGACTCCCTGGTCCTGTTCGTGCACGGGGCCCACCACGCGGGATGGTGTTGGCTCCTGGTCATGGACCGGCTCGAGCGCATGGGCATCGCCTCGCAGGCGATCGACCTCCCGTTCACCGGCTACGACGACGACGTCGCGGCCGTCCGGGCCGCGATCGCCACGGCCGGGAGCCAGGGGGCCGCCGTCCACGTCGTGTGCCACAGCTACGCCGGGCTGGCGGTGGCGGCCGGCGGACATGGCGCGGCCCACCTGACCTTCGTCGCCGGCCGGCTGCCGCTGCCCGGCGAGTCGCCCGCGGGCGAGACACAGCGGTGGGGCGCTCCGGGCTTCCGCGCCTGCATGCTCCGAGGCCCCGACGGCGTCGTGCGCCTCTCGCCCGCCGCCGGGCCGTTCCTGTTCCACCGCACGAGCAGGACCCTGGCCCGGTTCGCGGCGGAGCGGCTGCGGCCGATGCGGAGCGAGGTGCCGAGCGAGCCGGTCGCCGATCCGGCGTGGCGGTCGGTCCCGAGCTCGTACGTGGTGTGCGGGGACGATCGTGCCGTGCTCCCGTCGGCGCAGCGGGAGCGCGCCGCGCTCGTCGGCCGGGCGGTGGAGCTCGACAGCGATCACTCCCCCTTCCTCAGCCGCGTGCCGGAGCTGGCCGGCGTTATCGCGGATCGGCACCGTGACATGGTGGCCGCGGCGTGACCGGGCCGCGGAGGGGTCACGTGGACGCGAGCGGGTCCGGCACCGGCAGGCGAGCCAGGTTGGCCCACTCGCGGGTGATCGCGTCGGCCGTGGCCAGCAGCAGCGGTAGGTGGCGGCTCGTGAGCTCCGCCATGGACGTCTCGGCCGCGTGGACCGTGACGTTGACGGCGGCGACCGTGCTGCCCGAAGCGTCGCGGACGGGCGCCGCGATCGACCGGATTCCGAGCGACAGGCGCTCGTCGGAGATCGCCCAGCCGCGCTCTCGCACCTGCGCCAGGTCGCGGTCGAGCGCGCGGCGCGACGGTGTGATGCGGGGGATGATGCCGGACTGCGACGGCGTCTGTACCACGGCCGACAGCTCGTCACGCGGGAGGTCGGCCAGCAGCACCTGGCCCATCGATGTGGCCACCGCCGGGAACCGGGTCCCGATGTGCACCGAGAGGGCGATGATCTTGGGGACCGGCACCCGGGCGACGTACACGATGTCGCTCCCGTCGAGCTGGGACATCGAGCTCGACTCGCCGGTCTGGGCGACCAGCGCCTCGAGGTGGGGGCGGGCCAGCTCCCAGATGCCGAGCGTGGCGACGTACGCGGTCCCCAGCTCCAGCACCTTCGTGGTGAGCGTGTACAGCCCGTTGCACGACCGGACGTACCCGAGCGTCTCGAGCGTCATCAGCAGGCGGCGAGCCGTCGGCCGCGGCAGGGACGTGCGCGCGGCCGCGTCGCTCACCGACATCGCGGTGGCGGTGGGGCTGAACGCCGTGATGATCGCCAGGCCGCGGGCGAGCGCCTCCACGAAGTCCGGGCTCGGGTCCTCGGGCATCGAGGCATCCTCCCACGCGCCCACGGTCGCACCAAGTGACCGCACCCGCCGATCGACCCTCCACCACCAGGAAAGGCGTGCCCCGCACGATGATCAGTGACGCACCGCCCGAACACCGCCGCGCCCCTCTCGACGGCCTGGTCGTCGCCGACCTGTCGCGCATCCTCGCCGGCCCCTACTGCTCGATGCTGCTCGCCGACATGGGTGCGACCGTCATCAAGGTGGAGGGCCCCGGCGGCGACGACACCCGCACATGGATGCCGCCGGTCAAGGACGGCGTGTCGACCTACTACCTCTCGGTCGGCCGCAACAAGCGATCGGTGACCCTCGACTTCCGCGACCCCGGCGACCGGGACCTCGCCGCCGAGCTCCTGCGGCGGGCGGACGTGGCCATCGAGAACTTCCGGCCGGGGGCGCTGGCCCGCTTCGGGCTCGACTACGGGTCGGCGGCTGCGGCGAACCCCGGGCTCGTCTACCTGTCCATCACCGGGTTCGGCTCGGGCGAGGGCGCCTGGCTGCCGGGATACGACCTCATCGTGCAGGCCGTGTCCGGGCTCATGAGCCTCACCGGCGACGCCGACGGCCCGGCCTTCCGGGCCGGGATCTCCGTGTTCGACGTCATGGCCGGGCTGCACGGCCTGATCGGCGTCCTCGCCGCGCTGCAGCAGCGGAACGAGACGGGTCGCGGCCAGCACGTGGAGGTGAACCTGCTGTCCTCGGCGATGTCGGGCCTCGTGAACCAGTCCGGGGCCTACACCGCGGCCGGCGTGGTGCCGACCCGGATGGGCAACGCGCATCCCAGCCTGTTCCCCTACGAGACGATGCCGACGGCGGACCGCGACATGATCATCACGGCCGGGAACGACCGCCAGTTCCGCGCCCTGTGCTCGGTGCTGGGCATCCCGGAGGTGGCCGACGACCCCCGCTTCGCCACGAACGCCGACCGCACCGCCAACCGCGAGGAGCTCCGCCCGCTGCTGCTCGCCGGGTTGGCCAAGTGGAAGGCCGACGACCTGTTCGTCGCGCTGAACGAGACGGGCGTGCCGTGCGGCCCCATCAACACGATCGGCGAGGGGGTCGAGCTGGCGGAGTCGCTCGGGCTCGCACCCCGGGTCGAGCTGGGGGCCGGCGATCGGCAGGTCACGCTCGTCCGCAACCCGATCACGTTCGGCGACTCGGAGCTCCGCTACGACCTGCCGCCGCCGGAGCCGGGCGAGCACACCGACGAGATCAAGGCCTGGCTGCGGGCTCCCGCCGGCGCGGAGGCGGTGGGATGAGCTCGGCCCCCGAGCCGGCGTACCCGACCGGCATCGGGTTGTCCACGGCGGACACGATCACGCTGCTGGGCCACGACCTGGCGGGCGAGCTGCTGGGTCGGGTGAGCTTCGGCGAGCTGGCGTTCTGGCTGATCGCCAAGCGGCGCCCCGCACCGGCCGAGCTGGCGATGTTCGAGGCGGTGCTCGTGGCGCTCGCCGACCACGGGTTCACGCCCACGGCGCTGGCGGCCCGCCTGACCTACACGAGCGCGCCCGAGTCGCTCCAGGGTGCGGTCGCCGCCGGGCTCCTCGGCGGTGGGTCACGGTTCCTCGGGGTCACCGAGGACACGGCCCGATTCCTCGGCGAGAGCCTCGGATCCCGCGCCGACCCGCCGCGGGACCGGGACGGCTGGGACGAGCTCGCGGCCGAGGCCGTCACCGCCGCCGCGGCGGGCGGCCGCCTCGTGCCCGGGCTCGGGCACCCCGTCCACAAGGTCGAGGACCCGCGGACGCCCGTGTTGTTCGACCTCGCGCGCCAGGAAGCGACGTTCGGTGACAACCTTGCGCTCTTCGCTGCGATCGGCCGAGTCCATCCCGCGATCCTCGGCCGCACGCTGCCGTTGAACGGCGCCGGCGCCTGCGGCGCCATCCTGGCCGACATCGGCCTGCCGGTCGCCGTCATGCGCGGCGTCGCCCTGCTGGCGCGGTGCGCCGGGCTCGTCGGCCACCTCGCGGAGGAGCAGATCGAGCCCATCGGCATGGACGTCTACCTGAGCGTCGACCGCCACGTGGACTACCGCCCGCCGGCTATGTGACGAGGCCGTGACAACCGGGCTGGCGCTGTCCGCCCAGTGGTACCGTGCCCGCTAGTCGGACACCCGTCCGAAGAACGGGTCCCAAGGGGGAAACACATGGCAACTCCGACGGTTGTCACCACGTCGACGGAGGAACGCAGCGCCGAGGTCGAGAAGACCGGGATCGGCAGCGCGGCGGCATGGTGGTACGACTGGGTCGACGGCCACCGGGTGGGGGCCGCAGCGCTCGTGGGCGTGATCGCCACGCAGCTCGGCACCTACTTCGGGTACGTCTTCCCGGCCATCGGCCTGCCCACGCTGCCGTGGCCGCTTTACAACGGGCTGCTCGCCACGCCCGCCGAGGAGTTCGGCACGACCGGGTCGTTCTTCTCCGGCCAGTCGCTCCACTACGTGAACGGCATCGTCTTCGCGATCCTCTACGCGGTGCTGGCGCTGCCCATGATGCGGTTCCGCAACACCCACGGCGGCAACGTGGCGAGCGGGCTGCTCTACAGCCTCGTGCTGACGGTCATCAGCCTCGGGGTGCTCGTGCCCTACGCGTACGTTCCCAAGCAGGGCTACGGGTTCTTCTCGTTCTACGGGCCCGACGGGTGGAAGCTCCCGGCCGCGGTGCTCCTCTGGCACCTGATCTACGGCTTCTTCCTCGGCACGCTCTTCCAACTCCGCCGCGAGCGGGCGTAGCGGCACACTGACCCGCCCACGTGCCCGGGCGGCCGGCCGGTCCCAGGACTCGGCCGGCCGCCCGGATGGTCGCGCTCAGGAGAGGCTCCTCGCCGGTTCGAGCGCCGGCTCGCCCTGGCGCCGCTCGGGAGGCGGGCCTTCGTCCCGCGGACCCTCGACGGCGAGGCGGGGCAGCAGCCGGTCGACCCAGCGGGGGATCCACCAGTTCCGCTCGCCGAGCAACTCCATCGTCGCGGGCACCAGCACCATGCGGACCAGCGTGGCGTCGAGCAGCACGGCCACGGCGAGGCCGAGGCCGAACAGCTTGAGATCCCGGACGTCGTCGAGCACGAACGAGGCGAAGACGACGACCATGATGGCGGCCGCGGCCGTGATGACCCGGGCGCTGGCGGCGAGCCCGTCGGCGACCGAGCCCTTGGCGTCGCCGGTGCGGCCGTACTCCTCGCGGATGCGGGACAGCATGAAGACCTCGTAGTCCATGGACAGGCCGAACACGATGGCGAAGAGCATCATCGGGATGTAGGGGTTGACCGGGGCACCCTCGATGCCGAGCAGCGCGCTGCCCCAGCCCCACTGGAACACGGCGACGCAGACGCCGTAGGCCGCGGCGATCGACATCACGTTCATGACCACGGCCTTGAGCGGCACGAGGAGCGAGCGGAACACCGTCATCAGCAGGACGAACGACACCGCGAGCACCGCCACGAAGAAGACCACCATCCGCCCGGCCAGGTGGTCGGTCGTGTCGATGTTGGTCGCGGCCAGCCCGGTGACGTCGACGTCCAGACCCGTTCCCGCCACCGCGGCCGGGATGACGTCGCCGCGCAGCTCCGTCACGAGGTCGGTGGTGGCGGCCTCCTGCGGGGCGGTCGTCGGGACCAGCGTCATCATGTAAGCCTCGGGCGCCGCCGGGTCGTCCGGCAGGGGCGGCGTCACGGTGGCCACGCCGGGGGTGCGGGCCAGCGTGCGCTGCAGCGCGGCCGCGGCGCCCGAGGGATCGCCGGCGCCGGCGCCCGGCGCGGGAACGGCCGTGATTAGGAACGGTCCGTTGAACCCCTCCCCGAACGCATCCCCCAACAGGTCGTAGGCCCGGCGCGTCGTGGTGTCCTCGGGGAAGTTGCCCTCGTCGGGCCAGCCGAGGCGCATGCTCGTCACCGGGGAGGCGAGCACGAGCAGCACCACTCCCGCGCCCACCAGCCACGGCCACGGGCGCCGCTGGATGGCGCGGCTCCAGCGGTGGGCGTAGGTCTGATCCACCGGCCGCGGGGCCCGCCGCGGCACGGGGCGGCGCAGGGCGCGCACCGCGGCGCTCGCGAGCAGCGTGAGCCCCGCCCCCACGGCCCCGAGGACGGCCAGCGCCGGGAACCCGATCCCGACGCCCAGCACGGCGGCGGCAGCGAAGCCGGCGGCGACGAGGCCCCGCCAGCGGGTGATCTCGACCCGCTCCCGGGCGAGCCCGAGCAGCGCCGGCAACAGCGTCGTGGACGCGAGCATCGTGGCCAGGACCGTGACGGCGACGGCGACGCCGACGCCGCCGACCCACCCGATGCCGACGAGCAGCAGGCCGAGGATCGAGATCATGACCGTCGTGCCGGCGAACACCACGGCCCGCCCGGCGGAGCCCATGGCGACGGCGGTGGCGTCACGCGGCGAGCGGCCGGCGTGGAGGCCCTCCCGGTAGCGGCTCACCACGAACAGCGCGTAGTCGATCCCGACCCCGAGCCCGATCATGAGCGCGAGCAGCGTCGCGGGCTCCGGGATGGGCAGGAGGTGGGTGAGCAGCACGATCGTCGCGATCCCGGCACCGACCCCACCGGCCGCCACCGCGATCGGCAGGCCCATGGCCAGCACGGACCCGAACGCGACGATCAGGACGACCACGGCGAAGGCGACGCCGATGAGTTCGCTCTCCGGCGCCCGGAACTCCGCCAGGTACTCCCCGCCCACGGCGACCTCGAGGCCCTCGACCGCCGGCGCGTGCTCGACGATCGCCTGGCCGATGCGGCCCGACTCGGTGTCGTCGACGTCGGCGGCCAGGTTCACCGCCGCGTAGGCGACCTCGCCGGCCAGCGGCCCTTCCCGGGCGATCTGGCCCGCGCCCGATTCCGAGTACGGCGAGACGACCGTGGCGCCCGGGTGCTCCGGAACGCCGTCCCCGGCGGGGAAGCCGGCGTCGACGAGGGCGAAGAGCTCCTCCATCGCGGCGCGCACCTCGGGGTCGTCCACGCCCTGGCGGGCCCGGAACACGATCGTCCCGGAGCGACCCCCGGTCCCGAGCTCGGCGAAGTGCTCCCCGAGCACGTCGAAGCCGTCGGCGCTGTCCGAGTCGGGGACCTCGGCGGTCGCGCTGAAGGCGGGGCCGACCGCCCCCGAAGCCCCGAACACCGCCACCAGCCCGACCAGCCACAGGGCGATGGCGGCGACCGGATGGTCGAAGCACCAGCCGCTGACGCGGGCGAGCGGCGAGGTCGGCGTCCCGCCGACCTCGGGCACCGATGGACTGGCCGTCGCTGTACGCATGCCGGCATCGTCAACCGGCGCCACCGTCCGCACATCGGGCCTCCGGCCACTTGCGGCCGACCGATCGGACGACGTGAGGTTCGTGCTTTCGGCCGATCCGCGGGCCGCCCGGGTCGCTTACGCTGGGGCCGTGGTGCGAGACCTCGCCCGCTCGCTGTGGAACGAGCCGCGAGCCCCGAACCCACCGCCCCCGCAGTGGTGGGACTGGCTGATCGTCGCGGCGCTGCTGCCGGTGGCGGTGGTCGAGGGCGTCGTGCGTGAGGACCTGGCATGGCCGGTCGCGTCGATCGCCATGGTCCTGGTGGTGGCCCCCGCGCTGCTCTGGCGGCGCGCCCACCCGCTGCCCGCGGCGGCGGCCGCCTTCGGTACCTGCATCGCCGTCGACGTCGCCGCGGGCGCGGCGGGCGTGACGTGGGAGGGCCTGTACGTCAACGGCTTCATGATCGTGCTGATCTATGCGCTGTTCCGCTGGGGCTCCGGGCGCGAGGCGGTGGTCGGCGCGCTGTTCCCGCTGGCCGCGATCGCCATCGGCGTCACCGACGGCGAGCCGGCCGGGGACATCGTGGGCGGCGTGCTGCTGGTGCTGTTCGTCTCCGCACTCGGCGCGGCGTTCCGCTACCGGAGCAGCGAGCGGCTCCGCGGGCGGGACCAGGCCAGGCTGCGCGAGCGCGAGCAGCTGGCGCGGGAGCTGCACGACACCGTCGCCCACCACGTCTCGGCCATCGCCGTGCAGGCCCAGGCCGGCCGGACCGTCGCCGACGCCCACCCCGAGGCCGTTCTCGACGCCCTCGTGGTCGTCGAGAAGGAGGCGTCGCGCGCGCTCACCGAGATGCGCACGATCGTCGGCGCCCTCCGCCGGGGCGAGCCGACCGATCTCGGTCCCCAGCCCGGCGTGGCCGAGATCCGGCAGTTCGCCCGGAGCAACGGGAACGCCCCGCTGGTCGACGTCACGCTGACCGGTGACCTCGACGAGCTGCCGCCGTCGGTCGATGCCGCGCTCTACCGCCTGGCCCAGGAGTCGGTCACCAACGCGCTCCGGCACGCACGCCACGCCACCCGCGTGCACGTCGTCGTGACCGGCGACGACGACCGCGTGCGGCTTACCGTGTGGGACGACGGCGACGCCCGCCCCGCGGCCAACGGCTCGTCGTCGGGGTTCGGGCTGCTCGGCATGGCCGAGCGGACCAGGCTCCTCGGCGGCACGTTCGAGGCCGGCCCGAACCGCGACCACGGCTGGACGGTGGTCGCCGAGCTGCCGAGGAGCGGCGCACCCGCATGACGATCCGCGTGATCGTCGCCGACGATCAGGACATCGTCCGTGCGGGCCTCCGGATGATCCTCGACGCGCAGCCCGGCATCGAGGTCGTCGGCGACGCGGGTGACGGACGGGAGGCGGTCGCCCTCGCCCGCCGGTTGCGCCCCGACGTGTGCCTGTTCGACATCCGGATGCCGGGCATCGACGGGATCGAGGCAACCCGGCAGCTCGCCGGCCCCGACGTCGCCGATCCGCTCGCCGTCGTCGTCATCACCACGTTCGACCTCGACGAGTACGTGCGCGGTGCACTGAAGGCCGGCGCCAAGGGCTTCCTGCTGAAGGACGCGGGGCCCGAGCTGCTGGCCCAGGCGGTCCACGCCGCCGCCAACGGCGACGCCCTCATCGCGCCGAGCGTCACGGCCCGGCTCCTCGCCACCTTCGCCGGCCAGCCCGGGGCCCGGCCCCCGGCCCAGCCGATCCCCCCGCTCACCGAGCGCGAGGAGGAGGTGCTCCTGACCGTCGCCCGGGGCCGGACCAACGCCGAGATCGCGGACGAGCTCCACATCAGCCTCAGCACGGTCAAGACCCACCTCGCCAGCCTCATGACCAAGCTGGCGGCCCGGAACCGCGTGGAGATCGCCATGTGGGCGTACGAGACCGGCCGCATGCGACCCTGACCCGGCCGCCTCAGGTCCCCGCCGTATCACCGGCCCCTTCGACGATCCGCAGGTCGCGCACCGCGCCGTCGCCGAGCGCCCGGAGCGCCTCCTGGTAGGCCGGGCTGTCGTAGGCGGCGACGGCCTGCTCGACGCTGTCGAACTCGATGACCACCGTCCGCTCCATCACTCCCGACTCGAACACACGCGCCGGCATCCCCCGCGCGAGGAACCGTCCACCGGACGCCCGCATGGCCGGGCCCGCCAGCTCGATGTAAGCGGCCAGCTTCTCCGGGTCCCGCACCGCACGGAACGTGTTGATCCAGTACGCCTTCGCCATCTCTGGGACCTCCGTCGCCGTCGTCCAACTAGCTTGCGTGCGTGCTGAGCGCCAGCGAGTTCCGTCGCCTCTTCCAGGAGGTGGCCACCTGGGATCGCTCGGCCGACCAGCCCGACCGTGGTGCGCTGCGCTACATCACGCCCGAGCGGGTCGCTGCCGCGGCCGGTCTGGTGCGGCGCGGCGTGACGGTGTCGCTCGGCCGGGCGGTCAACACGCGGCCCGGCGTGGACAACCCCGAGCCGGCCGATCACGAGATGACGATGCTGCCCGACGGCGGCGCCGGAACCGGCGGCGAGCGCTTCGCCAAGGACTACATCGGCGCGGACTACCACAACGAGGGGCACAGCCACGTCGACGCCCTTTGCCACGTGGCCTACGACGGCCTCCTCTACGGCGGGGTGCCCGACACGGAGGTGACGCCGGAGGGCGCGGCGGCCGACGCGATCGACCTGCTGCGCGACGGGCTGGTGGGCCGCGGGGTGCTGCTCGACATCCCCGGGGTGCGGGGTGTCCACTGGCTCGAGCCGGGCGAGCACGTGTTGCCCGACGACCTCGTCGCGGCCGAGCGGGCGCAGGTCGTCGACGTCGGAGCGGGCGACATCTTGCTGGTGCGCACGGGGCACGCACGCCGTCTCGCCGAGCTCGGGCCGTGGGACACCGCTGCGAGCAAGGCGGGACTGCACCCGAGCGCGGCACGGTACCTCGCCGACCGCCGCGTGGCCGCGCTGGGGTCCGACGGGAACAGCGACACGGCTCCGAGCACGGTCGAAGGGGTTCCGTTCCCGATCCACGTGCTGGCGATCAACGCCCTGGGCATCCACCTGCTCGACTACCTGCAGTTCGAGGATCTCGTCCCGTGGTGCGAGGACGCGGGACGGTGGGAGTTCCTGTTCGTCGCCTCGCCGCTGCGCATCGAGGGCGGGACGGGCTCGCCGATCAACCCGCTCGCGGTCCTCTAGCGAGCGGTCAGCGCAGGATCTCCACCAGCAGGACCCAGGCGTTGGCGAGCGCGCCGGCGTAGGCAACGAGGATCGCCGGCGGCCACCAGTACAGGCCCCCGACGACCTCGGCGCCCAGGGCGACCGCCGCCACGGCGGTCAAGCCCGCAGCCCCGAAGCTGACGACCCGGCGAACGATGAACGAACGTCGCGTCGTGCCCCGCTCCCCTCGCCGCACCACGCCGGCCCGGGCGTCCCGCTGCACGTACGCGAGCAGGCCGAACATGCCGGCGGCAACGGCGGCGAGCTCGATCGCGACCGCACCGCGCTCTTGACCGGGGATGAGCACGCAGCTCGACGCCACGAGCACGCTTCCCAGCACCAGGATCGCCTCGCCCGCCCGCCTGACCAGCAGGGGGGAGCCGACGATCTGGCCCAGGTTGATCGAGACGCCGACAAACACCAACCCGAGCAGCACCGACGACGCCCCCAGCTGCGCGATCGCGAAGTTCGACCACTCGGCGGGGTCGTACGCAGCCACGGGCCGGGACCCTACGCGAGGCGCCGGCGCATCGCTACGGGGCGGATCAACCGGGTGTCGGGGGCGGGTCGGGCAGGTCGTCGAGGAGGTCGGCGCTCGGGACGAAGAACAGGGTGCCGGTCGGTGCCGTGGAGAAGTCCAGGAGCCGATCGTGGCGTGCTGGCGGATCGCCGAGGAACATCCGCTCCAGCATCCGTCCGGTGCCGGTCGGGGTGCGGGCATAGCCGATGAAGTAGGTGCCGAACTCGCCGCGCCCGACCGTCCCGAACGGCATGCTGTCCCGCAGGATCTCGCGGTCGGTGCCGTCGGGCTCGGTGATCGTGGTCAGCACGACGTGGGAGTCGGCCGGCTTGACGGCGTCGTCGATCTCGATGTGGCCGCCGCTCCTACGGGGTTCTCGGTCCCGTCGACGAAGCCCAGCAGGTCGCGGACGTCGAAGTACTTGAACCCGTGCACCTCGTCCTGGACCGTCACGACGCCACGCAGCCCGTTCATGACCTCCGTCGCGAGCGCGAAGCACAGATCCGGCCGCTGCGCCCGGACGTGGAACAGCAGGTCGCCCGGGGTGGCCACCGCACGGTGGACCGGACCGGTCAGCTCGCGGAACGCGTGCAGCTCGGCGGGCCGCGGCCCGGCGAACAGCCGGTCCCAGGCATCCGAACCGATCCCGGTGACGCAGCTCAACGTGACCTCCGCGGCGCGGAAGCCGACCGCCCGCTGCAGACCGGCCAGCTCCGGCAGCACGTCCCGCACGCGGGGCTCACCTCCCGGCTCGATCGTCACCACCAGGAAGAGAGCCGCCCGCGTCAGCGGGGTCAGCACGTCCTGGGGGATCGCGTCCGAACTCATGGCCTCACTGCCACCAAAAACGGCGCCGACCAGCGCCGATTCGCTGGTCAGATCGTGTCGGAGGGGGGACTTGAACCCCCACGCCCTTACCGGGCACTAGGCCCTCAACCTAGCGCGTCTGCCAATTCCGCCACTCCGACGTGGCTGCCCGGCGGGCCGGGCAGGCCGAACACTCTAGCGCCTCGCCCGGCGACGCCCAATGTCGACGGTCAGCGCTTGCGGCGGCGCCGGCGGATGAAGATGCTCAGCAGCCACAGGATCGTCAAGCCGACGACGGCGGGGGCCAGGCGCTTGGCGACCGGGGCGCCGGCGGCGTCGAGGAGGTCGACCGGCTCGGCCTCCGGGGAGTCAACCACGCGGACCGCGGGGCCCGACGTGCCGTTGAGGCGGGCGTCGGCGCCGGCCGAGCCGGACGACGACCCCGACGCCGACTCGCCCGAGCCCGACGGGGTCGGGGGCGTCTCCAGGCGGGCCGTGGCGGCGGCGCCCTCGCTGGCGATGTCGCTCGGGCCGCCGCTCGCCACCCGGGCGGCGGCCGGCGACGACGACGCGGCGGCGCCCGACGGGCCCGCGTCCTCCCCCAGCTTGCCCTCCAGGCAGTCGACGAACTGGCCCAGCAGCTTGGACGACACGTCGGCGAGCACGCCCCGGCCGAACTGGGCGACCCGGCCCGTGACCGTCAGGTCGGTCACGACGGACACCTTGGTGCCGTCGCCGTCGGGCTCCATCGTGGCCGTGATCGTGGCGTTGGCGTTGCCCTGGCCCCGGGTCTCCCGCCCCTCGGCCCGCAGGACGACCCGGTGGGCGGCCTCGTCCTTCTCGACGAAGCGGGCCGCGCCCTTGTACTGGGCGGTGATCGGGCCGACCTTGACCTTCACCACCCCCCGGTACTCCTCGCCCTCGATCTCCTGCAGCTGGGCGCCGGGCATGCACGGGGCGATGAGCTCGACGTCGGTGAGCACCTCCCAGGCCCGCTCGACCGGCACCCCTACCCTGAAGTCGTTGGTCAGCTCCATGCCCTCACCTCGCGTCAGCTCCACTCTCGGAGATCGTCCACCGTATCGATGTCAGCGGCGCGTCCGGGACACGGTACTTCCGTGACCAGGTCGGGCCGGCGCCGCATCACCACCCTCGCCCCCTCGTCGCCTACCCGGGGCAGCAGCGGCCAGACCAGCGTCGACAGCCGGACCGGGTTGCCCCGCTCGCCCTTGTACGTGGCCACGGCCAGCGGCGTCCGGGTGGCCCGGGACACAAGCCGCCACGCCTCGGTCAGCACCAGCGGCTGATCGCCGAGGCCGACCACCACCGCGGCGTGGCCGTCCTGCCGGGCCCGGGCCACGCCCGCCTGCAGCGAAGTGGCGAGGCCCTCCCGCCAGCGGTTGTTGCGCACGAACGTCACCTTGCCCGCCGCCAGCGGCGGGACCGGCAGGTCGACCGCGCCGCGCACCACGTAGGTGGCGTCGAGCTGGGCGGCGGTCGCCGCCTCGATCGCCCACTCGACCACGGTGCGACCCAGGTAGGGCGCCAGCAGCTTGTGGACGTCGCCGCCCGACTCCCGGAACCGGGAGCCGCCGCCGGCCGCCAGGACGATCGCAGCCGTCGTCACGTCACGCTCGGTGGATCGGCCCGTCCGTGTCCCGCAGCGGCCGGGCGTCGGCCCGCCCCGTGCGCTGGGCGATGATCTCGGCGCAGATCGACACCGCCGTCTCCTCCGGCGTGCGGGCGCCCAGGTCGAGCCCGATCGGGGCCCGGATGCGGGCCAGGCCCTCCTCCCCCACCCCGGCCTCGACCAGCCGGGCCACCCGGTCGGTGTGGGTCCGCCGGCTGCCCATGGCGCCGATGTAGCCGACGTCGGTGGCCAGCGCCGCCACCAGGGCCGGGACGTCGAACTTGGCGTCGTGCGTCAGCACGCAGACCGCGTCCCGGGTCGTGAGCGAGCCGCCCACCCGCCCGAGCAGGCGGTCCGGCCAGTCGACGACCACCTCGTCGGCCTGCGGGAACCGGGCCCGGGTGGCGAACACCTCCCGGGCGTCGCACACGGTGACCCGGTAGCCGAGGACCTTGGCCACCCGGACCAGAGCAGCGGTGAAGTCGACGGCACCGAACACCAGCATGCGGGGCGGCGGGGCGAAGCTCTCCACGAATACGGCCACCACGGCCTCGCGCGCCTCGCCGTGCTCGCCGTAGTGGCGGACCGCGGTGGTGCCGGCCGCCAGCTCCCCGAGGGCGTCGCGGGCGACCACCCGGTCGAGGTCGGGGTCGCCGAGCGTCCCCTCGGCGGCCAGCCCCGGACGGACAAGGAGCTTGGCGCCCGCCTTGGGGCCGGCGATCACCGTGGCCAGCGCCACCGGCTCGTCGGCCCGGACCGCGGCGGCCAGGTCGTCGTAGAGGCGCTCGGTCACCAGTCCAGGGGCTCCAGGAACAGGTGGATGGTGCCGCCGCAGGTCAGGCCGACCGAGAAGGCCTCGTCGTCGCTGTAGCCGAACGTGACCACCTTGCGCTCGCCCGTCTCCAGCACCTGGAGGGCCTCCGTGACCACCGCGCCCTCGACGCAGCCGCCCGAGACGGACCCGACCACCTCGCCCCGCTCGTTGACGGCCATGGCCGCCCCGGGGAGGCGGGGGCCCGAGCCGTCGAGGTCGACCACGCGGGCGATCGCCACCCCCACGCCCTCCCTGCGCCAGCGGTCGAGGTCGTCCAGCAGATCCCTCATGTCCAACTCCCTGTCATCGCCCGACCACCTCGGCCAGGGCCTCGAGGGACGCCACCGAGTGCCCCTCGACGAACTCGTCCACGTGCGGCAGCGCCGCCGCCATGCCCCGGGCCAGCGGGGCGTAGCCGGGCGACGCCTTCAGCGGGTTGACCCAGACCAGCCGGTGGGCGACCCGGCGCAGCCGGGCCAGCTCGGCCCCGAGGACCTCGGGGTCGCCCCGGTCCCAGCCGTCGGACAGGATCACGACCACCGCGCCCCGGGCCAGCCCGCGGACGCCCCAGCGGTCGTTGAACCGCCGCAGCCCGTCGCCGAGCCGAGTGCCGCCCGCCCAGTCGGCCACCGCGCCGCCGGCCTGGCGCAGCGCCAGGTCGGGGTCGTGGGTGGCGAGCTCGCGGGTGATGCGGGTGACCCGGGTCCCGAGGGCGAACACCTCGACCTGCCCGCGGCGGCGGCCGGCCACCGCGGCATGGGCGAAGCGGGTCAGCGCCCGGGCGTAGGGCTCCATCGACCCGCTGACGTCGACGAGGACGACGAGGCGGCGCGGCCGCCGCCCGGGCTGGGTCGCGGCCGGCCGGACCACCTCACCGGCGGTACGCAGGGACCGGCGGACGGTGCGGCGCAGGTCGGGGGTGCCGCGGCCGTGGGGCGCGGGGCGGCGCCGGCGGCTGCGGCGCAGGGCCGCGTGGACCCGCAGGTCGGCCATCAGCCGGTGGGCCTCGGCCAGCTCGTCGGCCGTGCAGGTGGCCAGGTCGCGGTGGCGGAGGACCTCCGTGGCGCTCCAGCGAATCGTCCGGACCTCGCCGGCGTCGGGGCCGGGCTCGTCCGGGTTGTCGGGCACCGCCTCGGCCTCGTCGGTGTCGAGCCGGACCTCGACCGCCCGTGCCACCGCCATCGGCGGGACGGGGGCCAGGCCGCCGAACAGCTCGCCGAAGGTGCGGTCGTAGGCGGCGACGTCCTCCGGCCGGCGCACGAGCGTGGCGCGGCCGGCCCAGTAGGCGCCGGTCGGCGACGCGCCCACCGCCGCCAGTGCCTGGGCGTAGGTCACGGTCGCCCCCGTCGGCACCGGCACGCCGGCGGCCCGCAGGGCGCCGGCGAACCGCACGGCGAGGCGATCGAGGTCGTCGCCGCCCGGGCGGTCCGCGTCAGGCACTGCGGGCCACCGCCTCCCGTACGAGCTCGTCGATGCCGTGCTCGCGTACCCGCTGGCCGTCCTCGTGGTACTTGACCACCGACCCCAGCGTGGCGGCCGCGGCGGCCGGGTCGAGCGTGGTCCGGCCCAGCAGCGCCAGCGCCCGGGCCCAGTCGATGGTCTCGGCGATGCCCGGCGGCTTGTAGAGCCCGAGGGTGCGGATCTCGCTGACCGCCTCGGCCACCTGGCGAGCCAGGTCGCCGGCCACCTCGGGGGCCCGCAGCCGCACGATGGCGACCTCCCGCTCGACGTCGGGCTGATCGACCCAGTGGTAGAGGCAGCGCCGCTTGAGGGCGTCGTGGACGTCCCTCGTCCGGTTGGAGGTCAGCACCGTGACCGGCGGGACCGTCGCCCGGACCGTGCCGAGCTCGGGGATGGTGACCGCCCAGTCGGACAGCAGCTCGAGCAGGAAGGCCTCGAACTCGTCGTCGGCCCGGTCGATCTCGTCGATGAGCAGCACCGGCGGCGGGTGCTCCGCGGGCGTGTACAGGGCCTGGAGCAGCGGCCGGCGGACCAGGAACCGCTCGTCGTACAGCTCGCCCTCCAGGGTCTCGGCCCCGGTGGCGGCCGCTCGCCCCGCGGCTTCGGCCGCCCGCAGGTGGAGCAGCTGGCGGGCGTGGTCCCACTCGAACAGGGCCTGGGCGGCGTCGATGCCCTCGTAGCACTGGAGGCGGACCAGCCGGCCCCCGGTCCAGGCGGCCAGCGCCTTGGCCACCTCGGTCTTGCCCACGCCGGCGTCGCCCTCCAGGAACAGCGGGCGCTGCAGCCGGAGGGCCAGGAACACGGCAGTGGCCAGCCCCTCGTCCGCCAGGTAGTCGTAGGCCGCCAAGCCCGCGACCACGGCGTCGACGTCGTCGGCGAGCGGCGGACCGGCGTGTGACATGGGCAACAGCCTACGAACTTCGTTCCGGCGTCCCTCAGCCCGCGCATTCCGGCTGAGGGACGCCGGAACGAGCTACGCCCCCGCCGTCTCCAGCGCGCGCCGGGTCAGGACCTCGGCCAGGTGGCGGCGGAACTCGGGGCTGGCGTTGAGGTCCTCGGGGGGCTCGGTGCCCTCCGCGGCGCGGGCGGCGGCGTCGGTCGCGCCGGAGCCGGACCGCAGCGCCTCCTCGACCGCTGCGGCCCGCAGCGGTTGGGAGCCCATGTTGACCAGGCCGATCCCGGGGCCGGTGGCCCCGTTCGTGAGGACCGCGGCCACGCCGACGATCGCCCAGTCCTGGGCCCGGCGCTGGAACTTCTCGAACGCCCAGCCGACCCCGGGCACCGCCGGCACCCGGATCTCGGTCAGGACCTCGTCGGGCGCCAGCGCCGTCTCCAGGAACCCGGTGAAGAAGTCGTCGGCCGCGATCCGGCGCTCGCCGCCACGGCCCCGGGCCACCAGCGTGGCCCGCAGCGCCAGCAGCGCCGCCGGCAGGTCCGAGGCCGGGTCGCCGTGGGCGACCGACCCGCCGATCGTGCCCCGGTGGCGGACCTGCGGGTCGCCGATCTGCCCGGCGACCTCGGCCAGCAGCGGGACCTGCTCCCGGACCAGGTCGGACGTCGCCAGGTCGTGGTGGCGGCTGAGGGCGCCGACCCGCACCTCGTCGCCGTCCTGCTCGACGAACGACAGGTCGCCGATGCGGCCGATGTCGATGAGCACCGACGGCATGGCCAGCCGCAGCTTCATGAGCGGCAGCAGGGAGTGCCCGCCGGCCAGGAGCTTGGCGTCGTCGCCGTGCTCGGCCAGCGCCGCCAGGGCCTCGTCGACCGAGGAGGCCCGCTGGTAGTCGAACGGGGCCGGGATCACGATGTCTCCTTCCGGGCCGCCTGGATGGTCTCCCACACCCGCTGGGGGTGGGCCGGCATGGCAATGTCGGTGACGCCGAGCGGCGACAGAGCGTCAATCACGGCGTTGATGATCGTGGGGGTCGACCCGATCGTGCCGGCCTCGCCGATGCCCTTTACCCCGAGGGGGTTGCTGGGGCTCGGTGTCACGGTGTGGTCCAGCTTGAAGTTGGGCACCTCGGCCGCGCTGGGGACGCAGTAGTCGATCAGCGTGGCGTTGCGGAGGTTGCCCTCGTCGTCGTAGACCGCCTCCTCCCACAGCGCCTGGGCCACGCCCTGGACGATGCCGCCGTGGAGCTGACCCTCGACGATCATCGGGTTGACCTGGGGCCCGCAGTCGTCGACCGCGGCGTAGTCGAGCATTTCGATCGCCCCGGTCTCCTCGTCCACCTCGACCACCGCCACGTGCGTCCCGAACGGGAACACGAAGTTCGGCGGGTCGTAGCTGACGGAGGCGGTGAGGTTGGGCTCCATGCCATCGGGCAGGTTGTGGGCGCTGAACGCCTCGAACGCCACGGCCTGGAGCGGCATGGCCTTGGTCGGGGTGCCCCGGACCGACAGCTCGCCGGCCTGCAGGTCGACGTCGTCCTCGGCCGCCTCCAGCTGGTGGGCGGCGATGGCCTTGGCCTTGGCGATGATCTGGTCGGTGGCCATCGCCACCGCCACCCCACCCACCGCCAGCGACCGGCTGCCGTAGGTGTCGAGGCCGTGTGGGCTGATGGCCGTGTCCGAGTGCAGCACCTCGACATGGGCGGGGTCGATGCCCAGCCGGTCGGCCGTGATCTGCGCCCAGGTGGTCTCGTGGCCCTGGCCGTGGGGTGCGGTTCCCGTGACCACCTGGACGGTGCCGGTGGGCAGGACCCGCACGGTGGCGGCCTCCCAGCCGCCCGCCCCGAAGTTGAGCGAGGCCAGCACCCGGCTGGGGGCGAGGCCGCACATCTCGACGTAGGTCGAGATGCCGATGCCGAGGTGCTTCGTGTCCCCCGCGTCGCGGCGGCGCTGCTGCTCCGCCCGGACGTCGTCGTAGCCGACCAGCTCGAGCGCCCGGTCGAGCGTGGGCGCGTAGTTGCCGGAGTCGTAGGTGAGTCCGGCGATCGACTCGTACGGGAACTTGTCGGGGGGTATGTAGTTGCGGCGCCGGATCTCGGCCCCGTCGACCCCTACCTGCCGGGCGAGCGCGTCCATCGCCCGCTCGAGGGCGTAGGTCGCCTCGGGCCGCCCCGCGCCCCGGTAGGCGTCGGTCGGCGTGAGGTTGGTGAACACGCCGGTGCACTCGAAGTGGTACGCCGGCACGTCATACACGCCGTGGTACAGGAACGCCCCGAGCAGCGGGATCCCGGGGGTCACCAGCTGGAGGTAAGCGCCCATGTCGGCCAGCAGCGTGGCCCGAACGGCGGTGACCTTGCCGTCGGCGTCGGCGGCCAGCTCCATGTGCTGGATCTGGCCCCGGCCCTGGATGGTGGCGACCGCGTTCTCCGAGCGGCTCTCGGTCCAGCGGGCCGGGACGCCGAGCTGCCGGGCCACGGCCACCGTGATCAGCTCCTCCGCGTAGACGTTGAGCTTGGACCCGAAGCCGCCGCCCACCGACGGGGCGACGACCCGGAGCTTGTGCTCGGGCACGCCGCAGGTGGCGGCGATCATCACCTTGAGGATGTGAGGGATCTGGGTCGCCGAGTAGACGGTGAGGTCGCCGCCGTAGACCCCGGGGACCGCGGCGACGCCCCGGGGCTCCAGCGCGCCGGGGATGAGCCGCTGCTGGACGTAGGTCTCGCTGACCGTGTGGGCGGCGGATGCGAACGCGGCGTCGACCGCGGCGGTGTCGGGCGACAGCGTCCACGTGTAGGACTTGTTCGTGCCGAGGCCGTCGTGGATCACGGTGCCGTCGCCGGCCGCCTCCTCGAGGTCGGACACCGCGGGCAGCGGGTCGTAGTCGACGACGACCGCGTCCGCGGCGTCGGCCGCCCCGTAGCGGCTGTCGGCCACGACGACGGCGACGATGTCGCCGACGTAGCAGGCCTTGTCGGACGCCAGGGGGAAGTGCTCGGGCGCCTTCATGTCCTCGGTGACGGCCCAGGCGCACGGCATGGGCGCCACCCAGGAGTCGCGCAGGTCGGCCGCGGTGAGCACCTGGCGGACGCCCGGCATCGCGAGCGCAGCGCTGGCGTCGATGCCGCCGATGCGGGCGTGGGCGTAGGGGCTGCGGACCATGGCGAGCCAGACCGCCCCCGGGATGTGGAGGTCGTCGATGAAGCGGGCCTCGCCGGTGAGCAGCCGGGCGTCCTCCTTGCGCAGCAGCCGCTGGCCGAAGGCGCCGCCGGCGGCGGTCTCGGTGCCGGCGTCGGTGGCCGTCATGCCGACACCCCCTCGCCCGCCGCGGACATCACCGCGCGCACGATGTTGTGGTAGCCGGTGCACCGGCAGAGGTTGCCCTCGAGGCCGATTCGCACCTCCTGCTCGCTCGGCGACGGGTTCTCCGCCAGCAGCGACACCGAGGCCATGACCATGCCCGGCGTGCAGAAGCCGCACTGGAGCCCGTGCTCGGTGTGGAACGCCTGCTGCACCGGGTGGAGGCCGTCGCCGGCAGCCAGGCCCTCGATCGTGGTGACCTCGTGCCCGTCGGCCTGTACGGCCAGGATGGTGCACGACTTCACCGACTCGCCGTCGAGGAGGACCGTGCAGGCCCCGCACGACGACGTGTCGCAGCCGACGTTGGTGCCCGTGAGCCCCAGATCGTCGCGCAGGTGGTGGACCAGCAGGCAGCGGGGTTCGACCTCGCTCTCGCGCTGCTGGCCGTTGACGGACAGGGTGATTCTCACGTTGACCCCTCCCGTGGTGCCCGGCCACGGCTATGTGACCGACGTCATCCTGCCCCAGCCACGGCGGCTCTGCTTGCTTGCCGAGGAAAGTTTTCTCAGCGGGCGGCGCGAATGGCCCGCCACACCCGCTCGGGGGTGCACGGCATGTCGACGTGGCGGACGCCGAGGTGGGCCAGCGCGTCACACACCGCGTTCTGCACCGCGGGGGTCGAGCCGATCGTCCCGGACTCACCGATGCCCTTGGCGCCGAGGGGGTTCACCCAGGTGGGGGTCTCCAGGCCGACGAGCTCGAAGGACGGCAGCTCCGCCGCGGACGGGAACGAGTAGTCGGCGAACGTCGAGGTCAGCGGATTGCCGTCGCGGTCGAACACGACCTCCTCGAACAGCGCCTGGGCCGCGCCCTGGGCCAGGCCGCCGTGGCGCTGCCCCTCGGCCAGCAGCGGGTTGAGCACCCGGCCGGCGTCGTCGCACGCCACCAACCGGAGCAGGCGGACCTGCCCGGTCTCGGTGTCGACCTCGACCACGGCCACGTGGGCCCCGAACGGGTAGGTCGGCTGGTCGGCGGCGAAGTCGAGCTCGGCGTGCAACCCGCCGCCGTCGCCCGCGTCCGCCACCTCGCGCCAGGACCGGGACACGGTGGGCGTGCCCACGACGTGGAAGGCGCCCCTGTCGGCGTCGAGCACGACGTCCTCGACCGGCGCCTCCAGCAGCTCGGCGGCCCGGCGCCGGCCCTCCTCCACGACCTCCGCGGCTGCGCCTCGCACCGCCGAGCCGCCCAGCTGGAGCGACCGGGAGCCGAACGTGCCGATGCCCCGGGCGACCTGGTCGGTGTCGCCGTGGACGACCCGGACCCGCTCCAGCGGGACCCCGAGCGTGTCGGCGGCCAACATCGAGAACGCGGTGCCGAGGCCCTGGCCGTGGGGCGAGCTGCCCGTGAACACGACCACGTCGACGCCCCCGTCCTCGGCGGGGCGGAGCTCGACCCGGCTGAACTCGGACCCGGCGAAGGGCCCGGCCGTGACCTCGACGTACGTGGCCACGCCGATGCCGAGGGCGACGGTGTCGCCGGCCTCCCGGCGCCGGGCCTGGTCGGCCCGCAGGTCGTCGTAGCCGGCGGCGGCCAGGACGGCCTCGAGCGCGGCGGGGTAGTCGCCGCAGTCGTAGGTCGCCCCGCTGGGCGTCGAGTGGGGGTCGTCGAAGCGGGGCAGCAGGTTGCGCCGCCGCACGTCGACCGGGTCGAGCCCGACCTCGGCGGCGAACAGGTCGACGGCCCGCTCGATGGCGGCGGCCGCCTCCGGCCGGCCCGCGCCCCGGTAGGCGGCGACGGGCGCGGAGCTGGTCACGACGGCCCGGGCCTGCGACGTCACCTTCGGGATCGCATAGGTGCCGGCGGCCATGATCCGAGTGAGTGCCGGCAACATGGCGCCGATCATCGGGTACGCGCCCGCGTCCTGGGTGATGTCGAGGTGGTAGGCCTCGATCGTGCCGTCGCGGCGGCCGCCGACGGTGACCTCCTGGACCTGCGCCCGGCCCTGCACCATCGCCTGCATGTTCTCGCTGCGGGTCTCGGTCCAGCGCACCGGCCGGCCGCAGTGGCGGGCCAGCCAGGGCACCAGGGCGTCCTCGGGGGAGGCCCCGGCCTTGGCCCCGAAGCCACCGCCGACGTCGGGGGCGATCACGCGGACGTCGTCCGCCGCGAGCCCGTAGGCGAGGGCCAGTGCGTCCCGGGCGCCGTGGGCGCTCTGGGTCGAGCACCAGAGCAGCAGGCGGCCGTCCACCCATGCTGCGGCGCAGGACCGCACTTCCAGCGGGCAGGCCGCCACCCGCTGGTTGACCACCCGCCGGCGGACCCAGACCTCGCTCGCCTCGGGGCCCTCGCCCTCGGGTGCCGGATGGCCGAAGGAGCCGACCTCGTTGGTGCCGGACTCGGGGAACAGCACGGTCTCGCCGGTGAGGGCCTCGTCGATGTCGACGACCGCGGGCAGCGGCTCGTAGTCGACCGCCACCGCCTCCGCGGCGTCCTGGCCCTGCTCGGGCCGCTCGGTGAGCACGACCGCGACCGGCTCGCCCACGAACCGGACGCGGTCGGTGGCCAGGTAGTGGCGGGCCATCTCGGGCCGAACCATCCCGGGCATCGGCGCCAGGTCGACGTCGGCGCCGGTCACCACGGCCACGACGCCGGGCATGGCCAGGGCGTCCCCGACCTCGACGGACGCGATCGTGCCGTGGGCCACGGTGGCCCGCACGTACGTGGCGTGGACGGCCCCGGCCAGGCGGTCGTCGCGCAGGTCGGCGACGTAGCGGCCGCCCTCGGTCAGCAGCCGCGGGTCCTCGATCCGCAGGACCCGGTTTCCGAGGATGCTCATCTGCTGGTCAGCCGAGCATGAGCGACAGGGCCACGACCGTGAAGCCCCAGACCAGCGCCACCACGACGGTGATGCGGTCGAGGTTGCGCTCCATCACCGTCGAGCCCATGGCGCTGGCCCCCATGCCGCCGCCGAACATGTCGGAGAGGCCGCCGCCCTTGCCGCTGTGCAGCAGCACCAGGACGATGAGGATCAGGGACGAGAGCACGTTGAGCGTGGCAGTGATGGCGGTGAGCACGGGGCCTCTTCAGGGTACGGAGGGCTCGACCAGGCTAGACGACGTCGCGGTACCGGGGCGAAGCGACGATCCCAAGCGGGGCTACACGACGGCCCGTGTCTCGGCGAAGTGGCACGCAACCGCATGACCGGCATCCCGCGACCCGTGGATCTCCAGCAGAGGTTCCTGCTGCTCGCAGATCTGCGTGTCGACGCCCGACTCCTCGAGCTGCTGCTTGCGCCAGCAGCGGGTGTGGAACCGGCACGCCGGCGGAGGGTTCACCGGGCTCGGCAGATCGCCCGGGAGGATGATCCGCTCCCTCGCTCGCTGGCGGATCGGGTCGGGCACCGGTACGGCCGACAACAGCGCCTGGGTATAGGGATGGCCGGGGTGCTCGTAGAGGTCGTCCGCTCGGGCCAGCTCGACGATCTTGCCCAGGTACATCACCGCGACCGAGTCAGAGATGTGCCGGACCACAGCCAGGTCGTGGGCGATGAAGAGGTAGGCGAGGCCGAGCCGCTCCTGCAGCTCCTCGAGCAGGTTCACCACCCCGGCTTGGATCGACACGTCGAGCGCCGACACGGGCTCGTCCAGCACCAGGAGATCGGGATCGAGCGCCAGGGCCCGGGCGATCCCGATGCGTTGCCGCTGCCCGCCGGAGAACTCGTGCGGGAACCGGTTGACGTGTTCGGGCTTCAGCCCGACCAGCTCCATCAGCTCCTTGACCCGCTGGCGGCCCCCGTTCCTGTAGCGCCCGTGGATGCGCAGAGGTTCGCTGATGATCGCCTCGACGGTCATGCGGGGGTTCAGCGACGCGTACGGGTCCTGGAAGACGATCTGCATGCGCTCGCGGAGCCGCCGCAGCTCGCGTGCTGACGCTCGCACGACGTCGATGTCGTCGAACATGACCGATCCGGACGTGGCCTCCAGCAGCCGGAGCACCACCCGCCCGGTGGTCGACTTGCCGCACCCTGACTCGCCGACCAGACCGAGGGTCTGGCGCCTGGCGATGCTGAAGCTGATCCCCGACACGGCGTGCACCGTCCCGACCCGCCGGCGCAGCAGTCCGTGCTCGATGGGGAACTCCTTGACGAGGTCCTGCACCCGCAGCAGCGGAGCCGTGTCCGCGTCGACCTCAGGGATGTCGCTCAGGTTGGTCGCCGTGACCGCGTCGCTCATGATCCCGCCTGCTCGTCGTCGCGCGGCGCGTCAGCGGCTGGCACCGCGGTCCCCGCGTGCAGCCGTTCGGCGAAGTGGCAGGCCGACACGTGGGTGACCGACAGCTCGACCACAGGGGGACGCTCCTCGACGCAGACGCCGGGGACCTCGGCTTCCGGGCAGCGGGGGTGGAACGGGCACCCGGACGGAACGTGGATCAGCGACGGCGGTTGACCGACGATCCGGTGGAGCCGCTCGCTCTCGCGCCGGTCGATGCGCGGCAGCGACGCCAGCAGGCCCTGGGTGTACGGATGCGACGGCTTGTAGAAGACCTCCTCGACCGTGCCGAGCTCGGCCTCGCGACCGGCGTACATCACCATGACGCGATCGGCGACGCCCGCCACCACCCCCAGGTCGTGGGTGATGAGCAGGATCGACGACCGGGTCTTCTCGGCCACCCGCTCGAGCACGTCGAGCACCTGGGCCTGGATGGTCACGTCGAGTGCCGTGGTCGGCTCGTCGGCGATCAGCACGTCCGGGTCGTTGGCGATCGACATCGCGATCATCGCTCGCTGCCGCATGCCGCCGGAGAACTCGTGCGGGTACTGGTCGGCGCGCTCACGCGGGTTCGGTATGCCCACGAGCGCCAGCAGCTCGACCACTCGATCTGCGAGCTCGCTCTTCTCCAGCTCCTGGTGGACCGAGACGGCCTCCGCGATCTGCCAGCCGACGGTCATGACCGGGTTCAGGCCGGCGAGCGCGTCCTGGAACACCATCGCGATGCGGTCGCCACGGATGGGTGTCAGTGCGCGCTCGGTGAGGCCCAGGATGTTGCGACCGCAGAACAGGATCTCGCCGCCGATCTGGGCTGTCTTGGGCAACAACCCGAGGATCGCGAGGGAGGTGACCGTCTTGCCCGAGCCCGACTCGCCGACGATGCCCAGGACCTCGTCGTCCTGCAGGACGAAGCTGAGGTTGTCGACGGCGCGCACCAGACCGTCGTCGGTGGGGAAGCTCACCGACAGCCCGCGCACCTCCAGCAACGGCCCCCGCCATGTGTCGCGGTCGGGGATCGTCTCGATCTGCAGCTCGTCGAGGGTGAGATCGGTCTCGGCCATGGTCTTGATCAATGTTTCGCGTGGGGGTCGAGTGCATCGCGCAGGCCATCGCCCAGGGCGTTGACACACAACACCGTCAGCAGGATCGCCAGGCCCGGGAAGTAGAGGAGGTGCACGTTGTTGTCATAGTTTCCCCGGGCGGTGTTGAGCAGGTTGCCCCATGACGAACCCACGCCGAAACCCAGGAACGACAGCGTCGACTCGACGATGATCGCCACGGCGATCGCCAGCGTGACGTTCACGACGATCGGCCCGATGCAGTTCGGCAGGATGTGGCGCAGGACGATCCGCCGTCCCGAGGCCCCGACCGCGCGAGCCGCCTCGACGAACTCCTTCTCCTTGACGGCAAGCGTCTGGCCCCGGACGATGCGGGCGATCGCCATCCACAGGAGGGCCGCGAGCACATAGCTCACCGTGGCCGCGCTGCTGCCGAACCTCTGCTGGCCGACAGCCAGCACGGCCACGGCCGGGACGATGAGGAACAGATCGGTCGTCCGCATGATGATCTGGTCCACCCAGCCGCCGAAGTACCCCGCGATGGCACCGAAGATCGTTCCGATGAGCGTGGACAGGATCGCCACGGTCAGGCCGATCCGCAGCGAGACCTGCCCGGCGTAGAGGACCTCGCTGAAATAGTCGCGACCGAGCTGATCGGTGCCGAACAGGTGGTCCCAGCTCGGGGCCTGGTTCTCGGATCCCGGCGTGAGGTCCTGCTGGCCCTTCGGGAACGGGGCGATCCAGTCGGCGCCATAGCACATCACGAACAACAGGATGAGGATCACCAGCGACGCGACGCCGAGCTTGTGCCGCTTGAACCGGCGGTAGAAGAGCTGCCATTGGGACAGGGGGACCGGTTCGGCCGCCCCGGCCGGCCCTTCCTCGATGGGAACCCCGGGTTCCACCGGAACACCGGGGAGCGTCTCCACGTTGGTGGCGAAAACGCTCTGGTCCTGGTCGAAGCGGTCGCTCATTGGACCCGGATCCTTGGGTCGAGAATTCCGTACGCGAGGTCGGCGAACAGGTTGAAGAGCAGGATGAAGATCGCCACGACGAGCATCCAGGCCTCGAGGACGACGACGTCGCCCTGGAGCAGGGACTGGAAGAACAGCCGTCCCATGCCGGGGATCGAGAAGATCGTCTCTGTGATGATCAGGCCGCCGAAGAGCAGGCCCGCGTCCACGGCGATGACGGTGACCAGCGGGATCAGCGAGTTGCGCATCGCATGGCGCACGATCACCCGCCCACGGGGGACGCCCTTGGCCCGCGCCGTGCGGATGTAGTCGGACGACAGCACGTCGAGGGTCGACGACCGTTGGAAGCGAGTCCAGCTCGCCATGAGCTGCACGCTGAGCGTGAGAACCGGGAGGATCAGATGCTGTAAGTAATCCCAGTTCAACCCTGAAGATCCGACGTCGTGCAAGCCGACGAACTTCACCGGGGGTGACGAGAGGCCGAACCAGTCCTGCGGGGCGACCGCTAAGAAGTGGATGGCGATCAGCGCGAACCAGAACGGTGGCATGGAGATGCCGACGTACGTCAAGCCCGTGAAGACGTAATCCCCCGCGGAGTACTGCTTGAGCGCTGAGTAGACGCCGATGCCGATGGCGATGAGCGCCGAGATGAGGACACCCCACACGATCAGCTGGAGGGTGTTGCCGAAGGCCTGCGGGATCACCTCCGACACGGGCTGGCGGGTGCGGGAGCTCTCGCCCCAGTCACCACGGATGAAGTCGCCCAGCCACACCCGGTACTGCGTGAAGATCGAGTCGTTCAACCCGAGCCGCTCGCGTTCCTCCTCGATGACCGCCGGGTCCCGCGAGACCCGGAGCCGTGCGGTCGGGTCGAAGGTCGTCCGGACCATCCAGAACATGAGGAAGGACGCGACGAGGAGGACCGGGATCGAATACAGGAGGCGGCGGAGTAGCAGGGTTCCCATGAGCGATCGGCAAGTTGTCGGCGATTGTGGCGCCCGCTCGTGCCGGTCCCGCCTATCCGAGACGGAACCGGCACGAGCGAAGCATGAGGGGTCAGCTCAGACCCCAACCCTCCATGTTGAACCATGGCCCGAAGATCGGGTTGTTGATGACCTCACCGACCACCTGGTCGCTGAGGACGAGGATGTTGGGCAGCGGATCCAGCGGGATCGACGTCGCATCCTCGGCCAGCAGCGCATCGGCCTCGGCCATGGCGTCGGAACGCTCGTCCTCGACCGCATTCGTGTCGGTCTCCTGCAGGAACGGATCCGCCTCGGGGATGTTGGTCCGGGTCCAGTTCTGGCCGGCGAACTGGTTCGCCTCGCTCGGGATGTTCTCCGAACAGAACAGGGGGCAGACGCTCGGATCGAGGGACGTCAGCACCTGGGCGTACAGGGCCACCTGGTAGCTGCCTTCCGGAAGCTGGGTGCCGAACAGGTCGCCGGCCTCCTGGTTGTCGACGGCGAGCTCGAAGCCCGCCGCGGCCGCCTGCTCGATGACGATGTCCTGGGTCAGCTCGCGGCGAGCGTTCCCCGCCGTCGTCTTGAAGCTGGCGCTGGCCCGCTGGCCGCCCTTCGCCCAGATGCCATCGGCACCCTTGGCCCAGCCGTCGCCTTCCATGAGCTCGTCGACCATGTCGAGATCCTGCTCATAGACGGCGAACGCCTCTGGGTCGCCGAAGTCGCCGAGGATCGGCGCGTTGAAGCTCTGCATCGCCTCGGTCACGTCGAGACCGCCGAACAGGCGCTCGACGATCGCGTCGCGGTCGAGCGAGTAGGCGAACGCCTGACGCACGGCCTGCGAATCGAACGGCGGCGCCGCGTTGTTGAGCCAGAGGGCCTCGAGGTTGGGCGACTGGGCCTGCACATCGACGGTCGCACCGTCGATGCCCGCCGCGACCGCGTCGACCGTGTCGAGCTGCGGCTGCGGGAAGATGCCGAGGACCTCGCCTCCGGTGAAGGCCTCGAACTCGGCGGACGAGTCGGTGATGAACCGGAACGTCACGCTGTCGAGAGTGGGGACGGTGCCCCAGTAGTTCTCGTTCGGCGTGAGGACGATCTGCTCGCCCCGCGTCCACTCGTCGATGATCCATGGGCCGCCCGACCAGTCGTAGCCGTCGACCATCGCGGCGTTGCGATCCTGGCCCTCGAGGATGTGAGCCGGGAAGATGCCGAACTGGCCGCCGAAGATCCCCTTCCAGCCCGCGAAGGGCGTGGCGTAGGTCACGACGACGGTCTTGCCGTCGTCGCCATCGGGGCACTCGACCGACCCGATGTTGCGGAAGCCGGTCCGGTCGTAGATCTCCTCGCCGTTGGCCACCTGGTCCCAGGTGTACACGAAGTCGGCGCAGCTGATCGGCGTCTCGTCGGACCACACGGCGTCTTCGCTGATCGTGTAGGTGGTGACCATCTCCGGGTCGGTCACGAGTTCGGGCTCACCCTCGAGCAGCGGGCTGGGCGTGTACACCCACTGGTCACCCTCCTGCACGATGTCGAACGCCCGGGGCATCGTGTTGGCGCCCATGGTCCAGAAGCCCCACGAGGAGCCGCCACAGCTCCCCATCCAGTCGGCGCACTCGGGTTCCTGCTCGGCACCGAGCACCAAGTCGCCCCCCTGGGGCACTTCTTCTTGCGTATCTGAGCCTTCTGCGCCCTCGTCGTCGTCATCGCCGCCACATGCGGCGGCCACGAGCGAGAGCCCCAGAATGAGAGCAAGGAGCTTCAGGCCCCTGCGCTGTCGTCTCACGTGGAGGACCTCCTGCTGATGGTCATGTCGACCGCAGGGAGGGCTGGCGTGGCGACCGGTCGACCCGACCGCGGGAGCCCGCCCTCGGGCGGGTCCGCGTACGGGGAGCGAGCCACGGCTGTCGTCACGGCGACTCTTCCTGCGGGTGTGGCACCGGAGAGCGCAACTCCCCCGCTCGCCGATGGCCACGGGGAACTTAGCAGGATCGTCTTGTGTGAGGGCGATTCGATGACGGCTGCGACCGGCGAAAGCCGGAAATTCTGAGCACTTACATCACCTTGTCGCAACATCGTCACACAACCTGCGCGCCCGGGTCGGGCGGCAACGCCGCCGACTCCCGTCCCTGCTTGATAGCAGGTTGTGGCGCCGGTCACACGCTAGCGGCCGTTCGTTCGGTCGTTCGCGAGCCGATCGGGCCCCGGGATCGCCGACAGCGACCGCCTCGGGCTCATCGAAACGACCGCGATCGCCGCCGAGCCCCGGGATCACGCGCGGTCGCGGTAGCGAACGATGCCGGCGAACGAGTCGGCGTCGAGGCTGGCCCCACCCACCAGGGCCCCGTCGATGTCCGGGCACGCCATCAGGTCGGCGGTGTTCTCCGGCTTGACCGACCCGCCGTACTGGATGCGCACGGCCGCCGCGGCGTCGGCGCCGGCCACGGAGGAGACGGTCGACCGGACCGTGGCGCACACCGCCTGCGCGTCCTCGGGGGTGGCCGTCCGGCCCGTGCCGATCGCCCAGATCGGCTCGTAGGCGATCACCAGGCCGCCCACCTGCTCCGGCGACAGCCCCTCCAGGCCGGCCTGGATCTGGCCGACCACCTTGGCCTCGGTGGTGCCCGCCTCCCGCTCGTCGAGCGTCTCGCCGACGCACAGGATCGGGGTCATGCCGGACGCCAGGATGGCCCGCACCTTCAGGTTCACGGTCTCGTCGGTCTCGCCGAACAGCTCCCGGCGCTCGGAGTGCCCCGCGATCACGTAGGCCACATCCAGCTTGGCCAGCATCGCCGGCGATACCTCGCCGGTGTAGGCGCCCGCGGTCTCCCAGTGGCAGTTCTGCGCGCCGAGGGCGATCGGCACGGGATCCTTCTCGGCCAGGAAGAACGTCTGGACCGTGCGGATGCTCGTGAACGGCGGGTGGATCGAGACGTCGGTCGCCGCGTAGTCCTCGGGGGTGAGGATGTAGACCAGCTTCTGGACGAGTGCGGTCGCCTCGAAGTGGTTGAGGTTCATCTTCCAGTTGCCGCTGATCAGCGGCCGGCGGGTGGGCCCCGGCATCACCGTCGTCACGCCTTCCACTCGCCCCGCAGGGCGGCCAGGCCCGGCAGGTCGCCCTGCTCGAGCAGCTCCAGGGAGGCGCCCCCACCCGTCGAGACGTGGTCGACCTCGTCGTCCAGTCCGAACTGGGCCAGCGCGGCCGCGCTGTCGCCGCCGCCGACCACGGTGAAGCCGGCGGTGTCGGCCACCGCCTGGGCCACGGCCCGGGTGCCGGCCTCGAAGCGGGGGTCCTCGAACACGCCCATCGGCCCGTTCCAGAACACCGTGCGGGCCTCGGCGATGCGGTCGCCGAAGTCGGCCGCGGTCCCCGGCCCGATGTCGACGCCCTTCCAGCCGGCGGGGATCTCCGCGCCGAGCTGGCGGACGTCGCCCCCGGCCTGCGGCTTCATGAGCTCGCCGCCCGGGCCGAGGGCGGTGATGTCGATGGGCAGCACCAGCCGGCGGCCGTGCTCGTCGAGCAGGGCGCGGCACGTGTCGACCATGTCGTCCTCCAACAGGCTGTCGCCGACCGAGGCGTCCTGGGCCGCCAGGAACGTGAAGCACATGCCTCCGCCGATGAGCACCGAGTCGGCCACGGCCAGCAGCGCCTCGATGACCTCGAGCTTGTCGCTCACCTTGGCGCCGCCGAGGATGGCCACGAACGGCCGCCGGGGATTCGACCGCAGCCCACCGAGCACCTCGACCTCCCGCGCCAGCAGCCGCCCCGCCGCGGACGGCAGGAACTGCGGCGGCCCGACGATCGAGGCGTGGGCCCGGTGCGAGGCGCCGAAGGCGTCGTTGACGTAGGCGTCGAAGCCCTCGATGAGCCGGGCCACGAAGGCGGGATCGTTGGCCTCCTCGCCGGGGTCGTAGCGCAGGTTCTCCAGCAGCTCGACGCCCGGCGCCAGCTCCGCCAGCCGGGCCCGCACCGGGGCCACCGAGTACCTCGGGTCCGGCTTGCCCTTGGGGCGGCCGAGGTGGGTGCTCGCCACCACGTCCGCGCCCTGGCCCCGGAGCCACTCGATGGTCGGCAGGGCGGCGCGGATCCGTAGGTCGTCGGCGATCTCGCCGTCGCGCAGCGGCACGTTGAAGTCGGCGCGGAGGAGGACGCGCTTCCCGGCGACGGGGGGCAGGTCCTCCAGGGTGGGGACTGCGGTCACGGGGCCCCTAGCGCTGGTTTGCGGCGCCGACGATCTCGACGATGTCGACGAGCCGGTTGGAGTAGCCCCACTCGTTGTCGTACCAGCCGAACACCTTGACGAGGTTGCCGATCGACTGGGTCAGCTTCGAGTCGAACGTGCACGACGCGGCCGAGCCGACGATGTCGGACGACACGAGGGGCGCCTCCGAGTACTCGATCACGTCGGCCAGGGGACCCGACTTGGCCGCGGCCCGGAACGCCTCGTTCACCTCGTCGACCGTGACGTCGCGGCTCAGCACGCCGGTGAAGTCGGTCAGCGAGCCGTCGGGGACCGGCACCCGGATGGACTGGCCGTCGAGCCGGCCCTGCATCGCCTCCAGCACCAGCCCGGTGGCCCGGGCGGCGCCGGTCGAGGACGGCACCATGTTGATGGCGGCGGCCCGGGCCCGGCGCAGGTCCTTGTGGGGGCCGTCGACCAGCATCTGGTCGCCCGTGTAGGCGTGGATGGTGGTCATCAGGCCCTTCTCGACCCCGAACGCGTCGTCGAGGACCTTGACCATCGGGACGAAGCAGTTGGTCGTGCAGGAGGCGTTGGACACGACCTTGTGGGCGTCGGGGTCGAAGGCCCCGTCGTTGACGCCGACCACGAACGTGGCGTCGGCGCCCGACGACGGGGCGGACACGACCACGTACGGGGCGCCGGCGTCGAGGTGGGCGGCGGCCTGGTCGCGGCTCGTGAACAGCCCGGTCGACTCGACGACGACGTCCACGTTCAGGTCACCCCAGGGCAGTTCCTTGGGGTCGCGCACGGCCAGCACCTGGAGGGTGTCGCCGTCGACCTTGATGCCCTCGGGCGTCGCCTCGATGTCGTAGTCGAGCCGGCCCAGCACCGAGTCGTACTTGAGCAGGTGCGCCATGGTGTCCACGGAGCCCAGGTCGTTGACCGCGACGAAGTCGATGTCCGCCCCGGCCCGCTTGGCGGCCCGGAAGAAGTTGCGGCCGATACGGCCGAAGCCGTTGATCCCCACGCGGATGGTCATCTGGTGCGCCTCTCTGTCGTCGGTGACCCGTGCGTCTTCGTGCGACCTTAGAAGGACGCCACGTCAGGGGACCAACGCACGGAGCGCGTCCCCGAGCTTGGCGGCGTCGTGGGCCAGCCCGTGGGGCCGGACCACGTCGGCCTCGACCACCTCGGCGCCCACGTCCCCCCGGGCAAGGGCGCCCCGCTGCGCCAGCACCACGTCCGGCTCGATGCCGTGGCGGCGCAGGGCGTCGACGTGGGCGGCCACGTCGTAGCCCCGGGTCTCCCCCGCCTCGGCCCGGACGTTGCACACGTAGACGCGGCGGCCCGGCGCCTGCTTCACCGCCTCCCGCAGGTCGTCCACCGCGGCCGCGGCCAGGACCGACGTGTACAGCGACCCCGGCCCCAGCACGACCTGGTCGGCCCGAGCCAGCGCGTCGAGCGCCGCCTCGGGCGCGGGCACCTCGCGCGGGTCGACCGCCAGGCGCTCGATCCCGACGGTGCCGGCGATGGCGACCTGCCCGGTGACCCGCTCCCCCGCCGCGGTCTCGGCCCGCAGCACGACCGGGCGGGTCGTGGCCGGCACGACCCAGCCCTCCGACGGGTCGAGGCCGACCAGCCGGCACAGCTCGTCGACCGCTGCCACGAAGTCGCCCGTCGCCTGGGCCAGGCCCGCCAGCAGCAGGTTGCCGAGGGCGTGGCCCTCGACGTCCGTCCCGCGGAAGCGGTACCCGAGGGCGGCGGCCAGCGCGCCGCCCCCGTCGCCAGCCATGGCCTCGATGCAGCGGCGCACATCGCCGGGGGCCGGCATGTCGAGCGCCCCGCGCAGCCGGCCGGTGGAGCCGCCGTCGTCGGCGGTGGCCACGACGGCGGTGGTGCGCGAGGCGTAGCAGCGGGCGGCCCGGATGGTCGCGGCCAGGCCATGGCCACCCCCGAGGGCGACGACCTGCGGCCCGCCGGCCGCGTGACTCACTTGTCGACGTCCCGGTGGACCACGCCGACGCGTTGGGCGTGGCGCCGCAGCCGGGCGGCCAGCTCCTCGGCGATGGCGACGGAGCGGTGGCGGCCGCCGGTGCAGCCCAGGGCGATCGTCAGGTAGGCCTTGCCCTCGGCCACGTAGGCCGGCAGCAGCTGGGCCAGGAGGCTCTCCACGTTGTCGAGGAACGGCCCCGCGGCCGGCTGGCCGAGCACGTAGTCGCGCACCTGCTCGTCCAGGCCGGTGAGCGGCCGCAGCTCGTCCACCCAGAACGGGTTGGGCAGGAATCGACAGTCGAAGACGAGGTCGGCGTCGAGCGGCAGGCCGTTCTTGTAGCCGAACGACAGCAGCGTCGTCTGCATCGTCGAGATGCCCTCGTCGCCCTCGAACAGCTGGCGCATCCGCCGGCGCAGCTCGTGGACGTTGAGCGTCGTGGTGTCGATGACGACGTCGGCCGCGTCCTTCACGGGCTCCAGCAGCGCCCGCTCCCGCTCGATGGCCGCCACCAGCAGCTCCTGGCCGCCCCCGCCTGACAGCGGGTGGCGGCGCCGGCTCGACTCGTACCGCCGGACCAGGCTGTCTGTCGAGGCGTCGAGGAACAGCACCCGCACCCGCGCCCCGGTCGAGCGCAGCCACGTCAGCGTGGGCAGGATCTCGTCCTGGTAGTGCCCGGTGCCCACCACCAGCGCCACTCGATGGACCTGCGACCCCGGCGTCTGGGCCAGCTCGACCACCTTCGGGACCAGCTCCGGGGGCAGGTTGTCGATGACGAACCAGCCGAGGTCCTCGAGGTCGTCGGCCGCCAGGCTGCGGCCGGCCCCGGACAGGCCCGTGATGACAACGAACTCTTCCATCTACCTGGGATCCTACGGGTCGGCTGGGATGCTACGGCAGGGGTTCGACGAACAGCGCCACCGCCCCGTCCCGCATGCGCTGGTCGAGCACCGCCGCCCGGGCGGCGTCACCGGGCGTGGGCCGGCCGTCCCGTGCCCGGCGTTCGATGGCCCGCAGCTCGGACCGCTCCGCCGGGGTCAACCCGTCGACCAGCGCGATCCGCTCGGCGCCAGCGGGCACGGCGTAGGCCTCAGGTCCCTCGACCTCGCGGAGGCTGTGGCGTGCCCGGCCGGAGTCGCGCCGCTCCTCGCCGAGATGGCGGAGCGTCACCTCGTCGGTGAAGACGACGGGGACGCCGAGGTCCTGCAGCTCGGCGAAGACCAGGCCGCTGAACGGCTCGCCGAAGCGCAGGCCGGTGTTGTCGAAGCGGATCGGGCCGCGGTCCCGTAGCACGTCGAGCTGATTGACGAGTGCCTGGGCCTGCCGCAGCCGCCCCGCGTCCCCGGCCGGCCCCGTCCCACCGCCCCCCTGACCCTGCGGCGTGGTGGCCAGGCCGGCGGCGGCGACCGCGACCACGACGGCGGCGCCCGCGGCCAGCATCGGGGCCGCCGCCAGCCCGCGGGCCCGGGCCGCGGTGAACCCGGCGGACAGGAGTGCGGCGGTCGCGAGGGCCGCGGCCGGCCACAGCCAGCGCATCTGGTGGGAGGACACGCTGAGGATGCTGACGGGCGACACCGCCACCCCGACGATGGCGCCCGCCAGGACGGCGGCGGAGGTGGCCAGCAGCGTCGCCACCGGCGCCCGCCCGGAGCGCCACGCGACGACCGCCGCAGCGAGGAGCGCCGACAGGACCAGCGCGCAGAGTGCAGCGGCCGGCGCGAACGGGACCAGGCTGTGGACCTCGTCGACTGCCACCCCCGACGGGATGCCGGAGGCATAGGACGACCGGGTGAACCACGGGCCGGTGATGACCTCCGCGACCAGGCGGGTGGCCAGCTCCGGTCCGTAGCTCCGCCCGTCGCCGCTGACGGCGGCGCCGGCGATGCGGGACAGGTTGCCCTCGCCGGGGCCTGCCACCTGCTCGATCAGTGGCTGGATCCAGGCCAGCACGAGAACCACGCCGGTCCAGGTCGCGGGCCGCCGCCACGCCGGCCGTTCCCGGCGGTGGCGGAGTAGTGCGGCGGCCAGGGCCGCCGAGACCAGGATCGTGACCACCACGATCGGCGCGTAGCTGATGTGGGTGTGCACCACCAGGCTGCCGACGCCCGCCACCCAGGGCGCCATCGCCAGGTCGCCGGCGGCCAGCGCCGCGGACACCACCAGGAAGGCGAAGAAGGGCAGGACCGCCGCGTTGGCCGGCCACACGTCGAAGAGCAGCTCGCCGCCGAGGGCGAACTCGAGCCCGGCTACGGCGACCGCCACAGCCAGCATCGTCTCGGTACCGCTGATCCGGCGGGCCGCGACCACCGCCAGGGACGACGATGCCATGTTGACCAGCATCGCCCCGACGGCCAGGCCGACCCACGGGCCGAGCAGACGCACCGCCGGAGCGATCGCATCGAAGTAGAGCGGACCCGGGTTGTTGACGTGTTCGCCGACCACGAGCGACGCGGACGTCCACATTCCCAGCAGCGGGTGATGTGACGTCCCGACGTCCCGTGCGCGTACCAGCACGAGTGCGTTGTCGCCGAGCGGCTGCCAGCCGCGGGCAAGGGCTCGGGCGGTCGCCACCAGGATCGGCAGGTTCACAGCCGCCAGGACCACGGCGAGCAGCGCACGATCACGATGAGCCGCCCGGGCCGCCGCCCCGGGTACGTCCGCACCGCGACCGAGGTCGGCATCCGCCGCCCCGCTCGCGTCCCCCGCCCTCGCCGCCCCCGTCTGCACCGGCGAAGTCTCGCGTTGCGGCGTGCCGACCGGCGAACAGCGCCCGCGGCGACAGCTCAGCGGCGCTCGGCCCGCAGGAGCAGCAGGCGCGGGATTGTGGCCGCGTCGGCGTACTCCTCGGCCCGGGCCAGGAAGCCGGGCGGCGGCGCCGGCTCGACCATGCGCTGGAGGTAGAGGCCCCGGGCGGCCAGGGCATTGACGTAGCGGCCGAGGGGCCGGTGGAAGAAGGGCAGCCGCACGCCCGAGTCGACCTCCTCGACCGTCACCGACTCGGGCAGGTAAGGGCCGACCCGCCAGTACTGCTCCGGCGGGTCGATGATCCGGTCGTCGACCCAGCCGCTGCCCGGCGTCTGGAACAGCGGGTGGTTGACGAAGATCACGAACCGTCCGCCGGGCCGAAGCACTCGGGCCACCTCGTCGAGGGCGCCGTCGAGGTCCTCGATGTGTTCCAGCACCAGGCAGGTGACCACCGCGTCGAACGAGCCGTCGGCCAGGGGGAGGCCGGTGGCCGACGCCCGGGCGTAGGCCACGCCCCCGCCCCGCCGCCGGGCCTCGGCGATCTGGGCGGCCGAGGTATCGACCCCGACGACCCGCTCGGCGCCGCCGGCCGCCACCAGCCGGGCGATCTGCCCCTCCCCACAGCCCAGGTCGAGGACCCGCCGCGCCCCCGCGAGGTGGCGCCGCGCGAGCGGGAGGATCTGCTCCTCGTACTCGACGTCCGCGCCGCCGGTGAACTCCTCCTGCCACCAGGCGGCGTGGCGCTCCCACACCGCGCCCAGGTCGAGGCCCTCCCCCTCGCTCATTGGCGCACCCTCCGGGATGCGCGCCATGAGCGATCGGCCCTTCGGGCCGGGCACCGCGCTGTGCTCATGGTTCGCTCGCTGCGCTCGCTCACCGTCTCGCCCCCGCCGCCGTCGCCGGGCGGTGGATCTTGTCGTACACGGCCTGCGCCACGTCGTCGGGCAGCCAGCTCAGCGCCTGCAGGTCCTCGAGCGACGCGGCCTTGACCGCGGCCACGCCGCCCAGCTCCTTCGTCAGGCGCTTGCGGCGGGTCGGGCCGAGGCCCTTGATCCCGTCGAGCACCGAGGTCGTCATCCGCTTGCCCCGCAGCTGCCGGTGGTAGGTGATGGCGAAGCGGTGGGCCTCGTCCCGGATGCGCTGGAGCAGGTACAGGCCCTCGGACCCGCGGCGGATGCGCACCGCGTCGGCCAGGCCGGGCACGAACACCTCCTCGAACCGCTTGGCCAGCGAGGCCACCGGGATCTCCTCGTCGAGCCCCAGCTCCTCCAGCACCCGCACCGCCACGTTGAGCTGGCCCTTGCCCCCGTCCACCAGCAGCAGCTGGGGCGGGTAGGAGAACTTGCCGGTGCGCTCGGCCACGGGGCGGCTCCGCTCCTGCAGGTAGGCGGACAGGCGCCGGGTCAGGACCTCCTCCATGGCGGCGAAGTCGTCGTTGCCCGGCACCGAGCGGACCCTGAACCGCCGGTAGTCGGACTTCTTGGGGAGGCCGTCCTCCATCACCACCATCGACCCGACGTAGTCGGTGCCCTGGATGTGGCTCATGTCGTAGCACTCGATCCGCAGCGGTGCCTCGGGCAGGCCGAGCGCGTCCTGGAGCTCGTTGAGCGCCTTGGCCCGGGCGTTGTGGTCGCTGGCGCGGCGCAGCCGGTGGCGGGTGAACTCCTCGCCCGCGTTGCGGGTGACGGTCTCCTGAAGCTCCCGCTTCGCGCCCCGCCGCGGGACCCGCACGTCGACCCGGGAGCCCCGCAGCAGGGTCAGCCAGTCCGCATACAGCTCGGGGTCGTCGGGCTCGGAGGGGACAAGCACCGTCCGGGGCACGCCGAGCGCCGGGTCGTCGTACAGCGCCTCCAGGATGTCGCCCACCAGCTCGCCGGGGGCCAGGTCCTCGACCTTGTCGACCACGAACCCCTTACGGCCCATGACCCGGCCCCGGCGCACGTAGAACACCTGGACCGCGGCTTCCAGGTCGTCCTCGGCCAGGCCGATCACGTCGAGCTCCTCGTTGCGGTCGGCCACCATCTGCTGGCGCTCGATGGCCTTGCGCACGCTGGCCAGCCGGTCCCGGACCCGGGCGGCCTGCTCGTACTCCAGGTTGTCGGCCGCCTCCCGCATGCGGGCCTCGAGCCGCCGGACGATCGTGTCGGTGTCGCCGTCGAGGAAGTCGAGCAGCTCCTGGACCAGGCCGTCGTAGGTCTCGTGGTCGACCTCGCCGACGCACGGGCCCGAGCACTTCTCGATGTGGAACAGCAGGCAGGGCCTGCCCAGCTTCTGGTGGCGGCCGAACTTGTTGTCGCTGCAGGTGCGGAGCGGGAACGTGCGCAGCAGCAGGTCGAGTGTCTCGCGGATGGCGTAGGCGTGGCCGTACGGACCGAAGTAGCGGACGCCCTTGCGCTTGCGGCCCCGCATGACGGTCGGGCGCGGCCACTCGTCGGCCACGGTCACGGCCAGGAACGGGTAGCTCTTGTCGTCCCGCAGCCGGATGTTGAAGCGCGGCCGGTGCTGCTTGATCAGGCTGTACTCCAGCATGAGCGCCTCGACCTCGTTGCGGACCTGGATCCACTCGACGGTCTCGGCGTTCGCCACCATGCTCGCCGTCCGGGGCGGCAGGTGGCGGGGGTCCTGGAAGTAGTTGCTCAGCCGCTGGCGCAGCGAGCGCGCCTTGCCGACGTAGACGACGCGGCCCTCGGCGTCCTTGAACTGGTAGGACCCCGGGGCATCGGGGATCGTGCCGGCCGGCGGGCGTTGCACCACCCTCTGCACGCTAGAGGGTCGGTATCAAGACGGGCGGTGAACGCTCCTCCCAGGTGCGGACGCTTTCGAGCGGAGCGCGTCCGCAGGGCGGTGGCGCCATGACCGTTGTCCAGGAAGAGCACCGTGGCCCCGAGCACACACCGGCGCGAGGCGGGACGGGTCCGTCGCCGTCGGCTGACGTCCATCGCCGCGAGTGGGTGATGCTCGGCCTGATGGTGGCGTCCGCACTCATGAGCGCGTACTCGTTCTGGCGGGCGACGACCTACGCGTCGGAGGCAGCGACGCGGCGCCACCAGGAGCGGGTGGCGACGATGCTGGCGGCGCAGGAGGGCAGGCACTTCGATGCGATGGTCGCCTTCGACCTCGGCCTCACCACCCGCTACTGCGGCGCGACCTCGGAGCGCGACGCGGCACTGATCGACAGCCTCCCGGGCTCGACGGGTGACATCGGGCCAGTCGTCGACCAGATAGTGACACAGCAGTTGTTGGCCGAGACCCGCTGGACGTTGTTCCAAGCCAACGCACCGAGCCTCACCTGCGCAGCGACGTCTGGGGAGGGCGGCGTTCCTGCCTACTCGGTCGATGCAGCCATGGAATGGCAAACGGCCATCGACCCGCGCTTCGGATCCGGGGGCGCCCTGCTGGCACCGGGCGACGGTGACCCGAGCCGCTCCGAGCAGCGGCTCATGGTGGCGGCCCTGGCCTTCGCCGTCGCGTTGCTGTTCCTGACGGCGGCGGACCTGGTGGCGCGGACGGACTCCCACCCCCCGTCGTCTCGCGGGTCCCGCGATGGGCCGGGGCGTGTGTGGGTCGCGTGGGTCTCCCTCGCGGTGGCGGCCCAGCTCACCGGGGCCGCGCTGGTGGCGCTGGAGGCACCCGCCCGTGACCTGGTGCTGTTCGGGGCGGTCTTGCTGGTCGCCGCCGTCACCCTCCCGGCATCGGCCGTGACCGTGAAGCACCGCGGATCGCCACTCCGTCGACCCGCCCACGCGGCAAGCCGGCGTCCAACCCGCTTCTGGGCGCAGCTGGCCGGCGCGATGACCCTCGTCGGGCTCACCGGCGCAGCGCTAGGTCTGTCCCTCGTCTCCGATCGCGAGCGCGAGCTCCGGGCTGATGCCGATCGGTATGTGGTCGAGGCCGACCAGCTGCTCGACCAGGGTGAGCAAGATGCGTTGCGCGACCTGTCGACCGTCGAAGAGCTGGCCGAGTTGGACGCCCGACGAGCCGCCGTGAACCAGGTCGCCCTGGCGCCCACGGCCGAGGCGGAGAGGATCGCGTCGTCTCGTGTCGCCCTGGCCTCGCACGCGTCGGCAGTCGACGACAGCACGGGAGCCGACGCCGAGCCCGCGGACGAACCACCGGGCGGCGACGCATCAGGATGCCCAGAGGGACTCCCTGACCAGCGGACCGACGCGGTGACGCTGCTGGCTGACGCCGAGGCGGACCCGATGGTGCTCTCCGACCACATCGCCGCGCAGAGCGAGGCCGGACGAGCGTGCAACGCAGTCGCCGCCACGTCGCGAGCCGCCGCGGACATGTGGGACCGCCGAGCGGGAAGCTTCACGGTCGCGCTGGTCGTGCTGGGACTCGCCGGCTTCCTGCTCGCCCTCGCCGCCGACCGCGATCGCTCGGTGGCGTCCGCCCGCTGGATGCTGTGGATCGGTGTGCTCGCTGCCGCCTTCGGCGGGCTCGTCGCGGTGTCGGCAGCGGTCTCATCGACAGTCGGCGTGTCCGGGCGGCTGGCTGGTCCGCACTTCGCCGAGGAGTTGGCGGCGGGCGAGGTCGCGCTGCTCCAAGGGCGGTGCGCCACTGCATTGCGCCATCTGGACACGGCGATCGCCGACTACGACGACCACGGCCCGGCCCACCTGGCGCGAGCCGACGCCCAGCTGTGCTCCCCGGACGACGACTGGCTGCTCGGGGCGCCGCCCACGCCCCAGCGGGTTGACGACGCGCTGCGCGACCTGTCGGCAGCTCGCGACCTGGGAGTCGCCGATCCGACGAGTGCGCTCCATGCCGGATGGCTGCACCTGCTCCACGCCGTGCAGGCCCCCGAGGATCGCGACGCCTCGCTCGCCGCGGGCCGCGAGTCGACACAAGCTGCCCTCGACGAGATGAGTGATCGACAGGCCGGCGGCAGCCATTACGCCCGGTTCAACCTGGCTCTCGCCCAGTTGCTGGAAGGCAGCGCTCGCGCCGCCGACTCGTACGACAGGGCAGTGGCCTGCCTGGCACCGAGCGACGGTTGCGACGGGTTGCAGGACGAGCAACTGCGGCTGGTGTATGCCCTCCTCGCGCTGTCGGACCTCGAGCTCGTGGACAACCCCGTCGAGGACGTCGACGACTATCGGGCCCTCATCGTCAACGGCGCCACCCGGTCGGCGGGCGATCGGCCGGACGACGCCCCGGTGCCCGACCTGGGGAACTGGACGCTCGACGTGTTCCCGCAGGAGCTCCAGGTGTGGTCCGACGCGGGGATCCCTGACCAGCCGGTCTCGGTGGTGTGGTTCTACCGAACGCGGCCGGACGATCCCTGGTCCGTCATCTTCGAGGCGAGCCTCCAGACGCTCGTTCCGGGCCCCCACACCACGGGGAGGCCCATCGCGGTCGGACGCTACCTACCGGCGGGCGAATACCGCGCCGATGTCCTGGTCGGAGGCCGTCTCGCGGCCTCTGTCCTGGACGAGCCGGGCCGGCACGAGCCCGACTCGGGCTATGAACGGGTCGTCGTCTCCGAGCTCGGCTTCGCGGCCACGGTGCCGGTCGGATGGCAGCGCCACGACTATGCCTACGGCCTCGAGACCCAGCTCGCGTCGTCGACGTCGGACGAGGCGCTGGTCGTCCGGCGTGTCGAGAGCCTCACCCCGTCCGGCGACATCGAGCAGTGGGCCGGCTCGACGCTCGACGCGTGGGTTGCCGCGGTACTCGGTGGTGACGAGCTCGGCGACGTCGTGCCGAACGAGAACCCCTGGGGCTTCGGTGCGGAGCATGCGGTCGAGCGCGACTACCTCGAGGCGGACGCGTGGGCCGCGATGGGGTTCGTTCCGTATGTCGCCGAGCACCCGGAGTGCGGTGGCACAGCGCTGATGGCGATGACCAGCGGAGCCGACGATGAGGCGTCGTCCTACATCGGTGACTCGATCGTGGCGCGACCGGGGCTGCCGGGTGTTCCTGTGGTCGATGGGAACGCCGAGATGGCCCGCTTCTCGCTCGACGTCACGGGTGGCTGGGCCCGCCTCGACCCCGCGACGCCGGCCGAGCGGACGATGGTGTTCCGAGCCCACCACTGCTCGCTCGGGGCTCGTGCGGAGATCGAGGTCACGGACGTCCAGGGAGCGTCACTCGACCAGTCCGTCGACACCCTGCTCAACGCCGAGGAGTCCGAGCTGGAGGCGTTCGACCTGGTCCACCGGCGAACACGCGAGCTGGCGAGCGGCCACGCGGCGGTCGAGTTGGAGTACACGTTCGTTGTCGATGGGACCGACGTCACCAGGCAGCGGTTGCTCGCCGTCGACGAGAGCGAACTCTACGTCGTGACCGTGTCGAGGCCGACGGGGGGCGACGAGGGCGTGGTCGACGACCTCATCGGCTCCTTCGCTCTGAACGCCTGAGCGAACGGCGCGTACGGATCGGGCTGGCCACACCCCTTCTCTCGTGCCTGTCTGGCGGCCTTGCTGCGTACACTGCGAACCAAGCCGGCCCGGTATTCCGGCTGCATATCGGTTCCGGGGACGACATCCCCGTGGGAGAGGCGACCGGGCTGTCCCCACCGTCCGCCAACCGGAACCACCCGATGGAGGTTCCACAACATGCTCCGGCTCCAGACCCCGCTCACCGAGCGGTACACCGCGGCCGCCGCGGACGACCTGGCCTCGCGCATCGCCGCCGCCAAGGACACCCTGGGTGACCGCCTGTTCATCCTCGGGCACCACTACCAGCGCGACGAGATCATCCGGTGGGCCGACGCCCGCGGCGACTCGTACCGCCTCTCGGTGCTGGCCCAGCAGCGCCCCGAGGCCGAGTACATCGTGTTCTGCGGCGTGCACTTCATGGCCGAGTCGGCCGACATCCTCACCGCCGACCACCAGGCCGTCATCCTCCCCGACCTCAACGCCGGCTGCTCGATGGCCGACATGGCCGACATCGACGAGGTGGAGGAGGCGTGGGAGGCCCTGTCCGGAGTCGTCGACATCGACCGGGTCGTGCCCATCACCTACATGAACAGCTCGGCCGCGCTGAAGGCGTTCGTCGGCCGCAACGGCGGGGCCGTCTGCACGTCGACCAATGCCCGGGCGGTCCTGGAGTGGGCGCTGGGCGGCGGCCCGGGCTCGACGGGCGGCGTCGGCGACCAGGTGCTGTTCTTCCCCGACCAGCACCTCGGCCGCAACACCGGCGTGGCCATGGGCTACGGGCTCGACGACATGGTCGTGTGGGACCCCCGTCGCGACCTCGGCGGCCTGGCCGAACCGGAGCTGAAGGCGTCCACGTTCGTGCTGTGGCGAGGCCACTGCTCGATCCACCAGCGGTTCCGCCCCGAGCAGGTGGCGGCCTTCCGGGCCGAGCACCCCGACGGCATCGTCGTGGTCCACCCCGAGGTGCCGCACGAGACGGTGGCGGTCGCCGACCAGGTCGGCTCGACCGACTACATCATCCGGGCCCTGGCGGAGGCGCCGGCCGGCTCGGTGGTGGGCGTGGGCACCGAAGTCCACCTGGTCAACCGCCTGGCCCAGGAGCATCCCGACAAGACCGTCGTGTCGCTCGACCCGCTGATCTGCCCGTGCTCGACGATGAACCGCATCGACGAGCCCCACCTGGCATGGGTGCTGGACGAGCTGGTCGCGGGCCGGGTCGTCAACCAGATCACGGTCGACGAGGCCACCGCGGCCGACGCCCGGGTCGCGCTCCAGCGCATGCTCGACATCACCTGAGCCGGCTCCGATCGGCCTGCCCCGGCGTCAGCCCTGGCCGCGGCGCTCGGGCTCCCGGCCCGGGGGTTGGTGGGGCCGGGGCCGGGACGGGAGGGGCTCGATCGGCAACTCGACCGGCTCCTCGGCCACCTCGATGATCTCGCCGTGGTGGGAGATCTCCAGCGGCGCGCCCGCCCGGATCCGGTAGGTCGCGGTCCGGCCGTCGGTCCGCACCACCAGGCACGATCCCCGGTACTTGACCCGGAACGTGAGCCGGCTCAGGCCCGCAGGCAGCCGGGGTGCGAACTTGAGGCAGCCCCGCTCGGCCCGCATGCCGCCGAGCCCCTCGACCAGCGCGGTCCACGCCCCCGCCAGCGACGCCATGTGCAGGCCGTCGCGCGTGTTGCGGGCCTTGTCCTCCAGGTCCATGAGCGCGGCCTCGGCCAGGTAGTCGTGCGCCAGCTCCAGGTAGCCGAGCTCGGCCGCGACCACCGCCTGCGTGCAGGCCGACAGGGACGAGTCCCGGACCGTCAGCGCCTCGTAGTAGCGGAAGTCCCGGTCCTTCTCGTCGAAGCTGAACATGTCGCCCCGCCGGTGCAGGGCCAGCACCAGGTCAGCCTGCTTCACCACCTGCTTCCGGTACAGGTCGAAGTAGGGGTAGTGCAGCAGCAGCGGGTACTTCTCGGGCGGCGTGTTGGCGAAGTCCCACACCGCATGGGAGGTGAACCCCTCGCTCTGCGGGTGGACGCCCAGCTTCTCGTCGTAGGGCATGACCATCGCCTCGGCGGCGTCCCGCCACGACGCCAGCTCCTCGTTGGAGACCGCCAGCTCCTCGGCCCGCTCGGGGTGGCGGGCCGCCATGGCCGCCGCCTCCCGGAGGTTCTGCTCGGCCATGACGTTCGTGTACACGTTGTTGTCGGCGATGGCGCTGTACTCGTCGGGGCCGGTCACGCCGTCGAGGCGGAAGCGGCCGTCGGCGTCGTGGTGGCCGAGGCTGCGCCACAGCCGTGCGGTCGCCACCATCAGGTCCAGCGCCTCGTGGCCCTCGAACTCTGTGTCCTGGCTGGCGTCGAGGTAGCGGACGACAGCGTCGGCGATGTCGGCGTTGATGTGGAACGCGGCGGTGCTGGCGGGCCAGTAGCCGGACGACTCCCGTCCCCGGATCGTCCGCCACGGGAAGGCCGCGCCGTCGAGGTTGAGCTCGCGGGCCCGCTCCTCGGCGATGTCGAGGGTGAGCCGTCGCCAGGTCAGGGCGTCACGGGCGACGTCGGGCTTCGTGTAGGTCAGCACGGGCAGGACGAACGTCTCGGCGTCCCAGAACGTGTGGCCGTCGTAGCCCGGACCGGTCAGGCCCTTGCTGGGGATGGGACGCTGCTCGGCCCGGGCGGCGGACTGGAGGATGTGGAACATCGCCACCCGCACGGCCTGCTGGACCTCGGCGTCGCCCTCCAGCTCGACGTCGCCGTGGTCCCAGAAGTCGTCGAGGTAGGCCCGCTGCTCGGCCACCAGCCCGTCCCAGCCCGTGAGCCGGGCCGCGGCCAGCGCCGCCACGACCTGGTCCTGGAGCGCGGGCCGGGTCCGCTGGCTCGACCAGCCGTAGGCCAGGTACTTCACGATGCGCAGCGTCTCCCCGGCGCCCAGCCGGGTGGCGATGGTCAGCCGGCACACGTCGGGCGAGCCCCACAGGTCCTGGTCGGTGTTGGGCGGGCCGTCCACCTGATGGCGCATCCCGGCGGCCAGCCGCAGGCCGCTCTGCTTTGTGCGGTGGACCATGATCGCCTCGGACCCGTCGGCCGTGTACGCCTCGGCCTCCAGCGGGTGCTCCAGGACCGCGGCCGTGCGCGGGTCCCGCCCCAGGTCGGGGAGCTCCTCGTTGGCGACCATCTCCGACTGCACGACCACCCGCAGCGAGTCGTCGAGCGGCGAGACCTCGTAGCTGATGGCGGCGACGGCGCGCTGGCTGAGCGACACGAGGCGGGTCGACGTGATGCGCACGCCGTCGCCGGCCGGCGAGCGCCACTCGACCTCCCGGTGCAGCGTCCCGGCCCGCAGGTCTAGCGTTCGGCAGTGGGTCGTGAGGGTCCCGTAGCGGACGTCGAACGGCTCGTCGTCGACCAGCAGGCGGATCAGCTTGCCGTTGGTCACGTTGATGATCGTCTGGCCCGACTCGGGGTAGCCGTAGCCGGGCTCGACGTAGGGCAACGGGCGCAGCTCGTAGACCGAGTTCAGGTACGTGCCCGGGATGCCGTGGGGGTCGCCCTCGTCGAGGTTGCCCCGCAGGCCGATGTGCCCGTTGGACAGGGCGAACACCGACTCGGTGCGGCCGAGCGCGTCGAGGTGCAGCTCGCGCTCGCACACGCTCCAGGGATCGACCCCGAACACCGACTCGTCAGTCACGCCGTCGCCTCCCGACCCCGGCCGTCGGCCTCCGCCAGCTCGGACAGGTCGCGGACCACGATGTCGGCCCCGCTGGCGAGCAGCTCGTCGGCCTGGCCCACGCGATCCACCCCCACCACCCGGGCGAAGTGGCCGGCCTTGCCGGCCGCCACCCCGGCGAGCGAGTCCTCGAACACCGCGGCCGCCTCGGGCCCGACGCCGAGGCGGCGGGCCCCCTCCAGGAACATGTCGGGTGCCGGCTTGCCCGCCAGCCCCAGCTCGACCACGACCGTGCCGTCGACGACCGTGTCGAACAGCTCGAGGATCCCCGCGCTCTCCAGCACGGCCACGGCGTTGGCGCTGGACGACACGACTGCGGCTGCCAGGCGTGCCGCCCGGGCCGCCCGCACGTAGGCCACGGATCCCTCGTAGACCTCGACGCCCCCGGCCTCGATCTTGGCCAGGACCAGGTCGTTCTTGCGGGTGGCGAGGCCGTTCACGGTCGGGGCGCCGGGTGTGTCGTCGGGCGTGCCCTCCGGCAGCGTGATCCCCCGGGATGCCAGGAAGCCACGGGTGCCGTCGAGCCGGGTGCGACCGTCGACGTAGCGGTCGTAGTCCTCGGGCGTGAACGGCGGCTGGGGCGGCGACCGCGTGGCCAGGAACTCGTCGAACATCTCGCCCCAGGCCGCGGCGTGGACCGACGCCGTGCGGGTCAGCACGCCGTCCAGGTCGAACAGGCACGCGGTCACCTCGGCTGGTAGCCCGAGCACACGCAGTTGGTACCCGCCCGCGGCCCGGATGTCCACGCATGGGCTCAGTTCGGGCGGCGATCAGACGTCGCCGAAGAAGCCGAGGGCGAACGGCCGGTCCTCTCGGCCGGTGTGGACAACCCGGATGACGTAGGTGCCGGTGGCCGGGAGCTCCTCGCCGGAGTGCCACTCCAGGCCGTTCACGACGCCGGGCTCGCCGCCCTCCCACGAACCCTCGCTGCTGCCGTCGGGGGCGAACACCTCGATGTGGGTGCCGATCCCGTCGTCTGCCAGCGACAGCAGCTGGAGGTGCTGGTCAACCCGCAGGTGCACGGCGAAGTCGAGGTACCCGCCCGGCGGAAGGTCGACCACCAGGTGAGCGAACAGCGGCAGGTCGCCGTTCCCGCCCGGCACGGAGCTGGGCTCCGACCCCGGGATCGTCGTCGGAGGCGCCGAGTCGGCCGGGATCGTGACCGGCGGCAGTGACGCCGGGTCCGCCCCCGTCGGCGCCCCAGGGTCGCCCGCAGCCGTCGTCGTGGGGGCGCTCACGACGGGCGACCGGTTTCCCGCCGTCGTGGTGGTCGCCGACCCGATCGCCTCGCCCAGCGCGGACCCGCCGTCGCCGTCGCCGCCGTCGCCGCCCACGGCCAGCACCGCGACCACAGCGGCCACGACCACGACGGCCGCCACCCCGACGCCGATCCACAGACCCCGCCGCGACCCGCCCGCGGGCGCAGGAGCGGCGCCGGGCGTCTGGTCCTGGGGCGGGAACGGCTCCATGGCGGAGGGCACGCTAGTGGCGCCCGTCGCACCGCAGCGCGCGGCATAGTTCCGGTCCCCTGCGGGTTGTCGCGCCCATGCCCCGTGCTGTCGTATTCGACCGGTACGGCGACGTGGACGTCCTCCGCGTCGCCGAGCAGCAGGTGCCCCAGCCCGGGCCGGGCGAGGTGAGGGTGGCGGTCATGGCGGCCGCCGTCAACCCCGGCGAGGCCAACATCCGCGGCGGCATGTTCGCCGGGCGGTTCCCTCCGGCATTCCCGTCGGGGCAGGGCCACGACCTGGCCGGTGTCGTCACCGCCGCGGGCGCAGGCTCCGCCCGGTTCGCGCCCGGCGACCACGTGCTCGGCTACACCACCGAGGCCGCCAGCCACGCCGACGCGGTGGTCGTGCCCGAGGCGAACCTCGTGCCCAAGCCGGCGGGCGTGCCGTGGGCCGTGGCCGGCTCGCTCTACGTTGCGGGGACCAGCGCGTACGCCGCGGTCCGGGCGGCGGGGGCGAGGCCCGGGGACGTCGTCGTCGTATCGGGCGCCGCGGGTGGGGTCGGCTCGATCGCCGTGCAGCTGGCCCGGCGGGCGGGCGCGACCGTCGTCGGGTTGGCCGGCCCGGCCAGCCACGCCTGGCTGGCGGGCCACGGGGTGGTCCCGCTCGGCTACGCCGAACCCGACCTGGCCGGCCGCATCCGGGCCGCGGCGCCCGGCGGGGTCGACGGCTTCGTCGACACCTACGGCCACGGCTACGTGGAGCTGGCGCTGGAGCTGGGCGTCGCCCCCGACCGCATCGACACGATCTTCGACTTCGCCGCCGTCGAGCGCTACGGCGTCAAGGCCGAGGGCAACATGGGCGAGGGCGCCCCGCCGGTGATGGCCGAGCTGGCCGCCATGGTTGCCGCGGGCGAGCTGGAGGTCCCGGTGGCGGCCACCTACCCGCTCGAGCGGGTCCGCGACGCCTTCCGCGAGCTGGAGCGGCGCCACACCCGGGGCAAGATCCTGCTGGTGCCCGATCCCGTGCAGGCGCTCGTGTCCGAGCTCGACCTGGCACCCCACCCCGAGGGCGGCTGGTACCGGGAGACCTGGCGCCACGACGCGCCCGGCGGCGAGCGCCCGGCCGGCTCCGCCATCCACTACCTGCTGGCCGCCGGCCAGCGCTCGCACTGGCACCGCGTCGACGCCGCCGAGATCTGGCACTTCTACGCCGGCGAGCCGCTGCGGCTGTCCATCCACGCCGGCGACGGACCCACCGAGACGGTGACGCTCGGTCCCGACGTGCTGGCCGGCCAGCACCCCCAGGCGATCGTGCCGGCGGGTGCCTGGCAGTCGGCCGAGCCGGCCGGGGCGTGGGCTCTGGTGGGCTGCACGGTGTCCCCCGGCTTCACGTTCGACGGGTTCGAGATGGCGCCCCCGGGCTGGTCGCCCGGCTGATTCAGCCCACGCCGACGCGGTCGCCGATCAGCAGCGGGGCCAGGTACTGCCCGGTCCAGCTGTTCGGCTTGGCCGCGATCTCCTCGGGCGTGCCCTCGGCCACCACCGTGCCACCGCCGCTGCCGCCCTCGGGGCCGAGGTCGATGATCCAGTCGGCGGTCTTGATCACGTCCAGGTTGTGCTCGATGACCAGGACCGTGTTGCCCTGGTCGACCAGCCGGGAGAGCACGGTCAGCAGCTTGCGGATGTCCTCGAAGTGCAGCCCCGTCGTGGGCTCGTCGAGGATGTAGATCGTGTGGCCTGTCGAGCGCTTGGCCAGCTCGCTCGACAGCTTGACCCGCTGGGCCTCGCCGCCCGACAGCGTCGTGGCGGGCTGGCCCAGCCGCACGTAGCCGAGCCCCACGTCCACCAGCGTCTGCATGTGGCGGGCGATGGCCGGCTGGTTGGCGAAGAAGTCGAGCGCCTCCTCGATGCTCATGGCCAGCACGTCCGCGATGTTCTTGTCCTTGAACGTGATGTCGAGCGTGTCGCGGTTGTAGCGGGCGCCCTTGCACACCTCGCACGGGACATAGACATCCGGCAGGAAGTGCATCTCGATCTTGATCGTGCCGTCGCCCGCGCACGCCTCGCACCGTCCGCCGCTCACGTTGAAGCTGAACCGCCCGGGCAGGTAGCCCCGCACCTTGGCCTCGTGCGTCTGGGCGAACAGCTTGCGGATGTGGTCGAACACGCCGGTGTAGGTGGCAGGGTTGGACCGGGGGGTGCGGCCGATGGGCGACTGGTCGATGTCGATGACCTTGTCGAGCTGCTCGATGCCGACGACGCCGGTGTGCAGGCCGGGCGGCGTCTTGGACCTGTACACCTTCTGCATCAGCGCCCGGTAGAGGATGTCGTTGACCAGCGTCGACTTGCCCGACCCCGAGACGCCGGTCACGGCCACGAAGTTGCCGAGCGGGAACTGCACGTCGATGTTCTTGAGGTTGTGCTCGCGGGCGCCCCGCACCCGCAGCCAGTTGTCGCCGGTGGGCCGGCGCTTCTCGGGCACCGGGATCGACCGCTTGCCCGCCAGGTACTGGCCCGTGAGCGAGCTGCGATTGCGCAGCAGCCCCTTGACCGAGCCGCTGTGCACGATCTCGCCGCCGTGCTCGCCGGCGCCGGGGCCGATGTCGACGACGTGGTCGGCCACCTTGATGGTCTCCTCGTCGTGCTCGACCACGAGCACGGTGTTGCCCAGCTCGCGCAACCGGATCAGCGTGTCGATCAGCCGCCGGTTGTCGCGTTGGTGCAGCCCGATCGACGGCTCGTCCAGGACGTACAGCACGCCCACCAGGCCGGACCCGATCTGGGACGCCAGACGGATGCGCTGGGCCTCGCCGCCGGCCAGCGTGCCGGCCGACCGAGACAGCGTCAGGTAGTCGAGGCCCACGTCGAGCAGGAAGCCCATACGGGCGTTGATCTCCTTGACCACCCGCTCGGCGATCAGCCGGTCGCGCTCGGACAGCTCCAGGGCCGCCAGCGCCTTGGCCGCCTCGCCGATCGACAGGTCGGAGATGTCGGCGATCGAGTAGCCGTCGACGGTGACGGCCAGGGACAGCGGCTTGAGCCGGGCGCCGCCGCACGTCGGGCACGGCACCTCCCGCATGTAGCCCTCGACCTGCTCGCGGGCGCTGTCGGACTCGGCCTCGGCGTGGCGCCGCTGGAGGTACGGGATAACGCCCTCGTAGTTGGCGTGGTAGGTGCGCTCGCGGCCGTAGCGGTTCTTGAACTTCACCCACACGCGGTCGACGCCCTTGCCGTGCAGCACGGCCTGGCGCTGCTTGGCCGTGAGCGACCGGAACGGGGCGTCCATGTCGATGCCGACGTCCTCGGCCACCGCCACCACCAGCCGCTGGAAGTAGCGCTGGTGGCCACCGGACCAGGGGGCGATGGCCCCCTCCTCGAGGCTGAGGTCGGGGTCGGGGACGATCAGCTCGGCGTCGACCTCGTAGTGGGTGCCGAGGCCGTCGCACACCTCGCACGCCCCGTAGGGCGAGTTGAACGAGAAGTTGCGGGGCGCCAGCTCGTCGAAGCTGCCGTGGCCGTTGGGGCAGGCCAGGTGCTGGGAGAACGTCAGGGTCTCGGGCCCCGTGTCCTCGTCGTCGCCGTCGTCGGCCGTGGCCCTGTCGCCCTCGCCGCCGCCCGGCACCCGGTCGGGGCCGCCGCCATTGCGGGGGACGATCTGGACCTCGGCCACGCCGTCGGCCAACTTCAGCGCGGTCTCCAGCGAGTCGGTCAGCCGGCGCTCGATGCCGTCGCGGCGCACGAGCCGGTCGACGATGACCTCGATGGTGTGCTGCTCGTAGCGGGCCAGCTCGACCCGCTCGGACGTCTCGACCACCTCGCCGTCGACCCTGGCGCGGGCGAACCCCTGGGCGGCCAGGTCGGCCAGCAGCGTCTCGTACGTGCCCTTGCGGCCCCTGACGACGGGCGCCAGCACCTGGAACCGGGTGCCGTCGGGCAGCTCCATGATGCGGTCGACGATCTGCTGGGGCGTCTGCCGGGTGACCTCGGCCCCGCACTCGGGGCAGTGGGCGACGCCGATGCGGGCGAACAGCAGCCGGAGGTAGTCGTAGACCTCGGTGATCGTGCCGACCGTCGAGCGGGGGTTCCGGGACGCGCTCTTCTGGTCGATGGAGATGGCCGGCGACAGTCCCTCGATGAAGTCGACGTCGGGCTTGTCCATCTGGCCGAGGAACTGGCGGGCATAGGCCGACAGCGACTCGACGTAGCGGCGCTGGCCCTCCGCGTAGATGGTGTCGAACGCCAGGGACGACTTGCCCGAGCCCGACAGCCCGGTGAAGACGATCAGCCTCTCCCGGGGCAGGTCGAGGCTGACGTTGCGCAGGTTGTGCTCACGGGCACCGCGGATCACCAGCGAATCAGCCACGAGGATCCAGGCTAGCGTCTCGCGCCGATAGAAGAACGCATGTTCGCCCCCACCCTCACTCCGGTCACACCCCCGCCTCGCGCAGCTCGCGCTTCAGCTCGTTCACCTCGTCGCGCAGGCGGGCCGCGTACTCGAAGCGCAGGTCGGCAGCGGCCTCGTGCATCTCCTCCTCCAGGGTCTGGATGAGGCGCCCGAGCTCGGTGGGCGGCAGGTCGACCAGCTCGTCGCGCAGCCGCTTCGCGGCGCCCGGCCGGCCGCGCCGCCGGCCCTCGCCCGGCACCGGCGCCCCCTCGTCCGGCCGCAGGTGGGCGAGGATGTCGTTGACCGCCTTGCGGATGGTCTGGGGCTCGATGCCGTTCTCGGCGTTGTAGGCGAGCTGGAGCTGGCGCCGGCGCTGGGTCTCGCCGATGGCCCGCCGCATCGAGTCGGTCACGGAGTCGGCGTACATGACGACCTGGCCGTCGACGTTGCGGGCCGCCCGGCCGATGGTCTGGATCAGCGACGTCTCGCTGCGCAGGAACCCCTCCTTGTCGGCGTCGAGGATGGTTACGAGCGACACCTCGGGCAGGTCCAGGCCCTCCCGCAGCAGGTTGATGCCGACCAGCACGTCGAACTCGCCCAGGCGCAGGGCCCGCAGGATCTCGATGCGCTCGATCGTGTCGATGTTGGAGTGCAGGTAGCGGACCCGCAGACCCTGCTCCAACAGGTAGTCGGTCAGGTCCTCTGCCATCTTCTTGGTGAGCGTCGTGACCAGCACCCGCTGGTCGCGCTCGATGCGGGAGTGGACCTCGGACAGCAGGTCGTCGATCTGGCCCTTGGTCGGCCGGACGATCACCTCGGGGTCGACCAGCCCCGTGGGCCGGACGATCTGCTCGACGACCTGGGACGACACCTCCAGCTCGTACGGCGCGGGGGTGGCCGACAGGAACACCACCTGGTTGACCCGCTCGACGAACTCCTCGAAGCGCAGCGGCCGGTTGTCGGCCGCGGAGGGCAGCCGGAACCCGTACTCGACCAGCTGCTCCTTGCGGCTGCGGTCGCCCTCGTACTGGCCGTGGAGCTGAGGCACGGCCACATGGCTCTCGTCGATCACGACCAGGTAGTCGTCGGGGAAGAAGTCGAGCAGCGTGTGCGGGGGCTCGCCCGGGCCGCGGCCGTCGATGGGCGCCGAGTAGTTCTCGATGCCGCTGCAGAAGCCGACCTCCTGCATCATCTCCAGGTCGTACTGCGTGCGCATGCGGAGGCGCTGGGCCTCGAGCAGCTTGCCCTCCCGCTCGAAGTAGGCGAGGCGGTCGGCCAGCTCGGCCTCGATGCGCTTGATCGCCCGCTCCATGCGCTCGGCGCCGGTCACGTAGTGGGTGGCGGGGTAGATCGCCAGGTCCTCGAGCGTGCGGATCTGCTCGCCGGTGAGCGGGTCGACCACCGTGATGCGCTCGATCTCGTCGCCGAACAGCTCGATGCGGACGGCCGTCTCGTCGTAGGCGGGGTGCAGCTCGATCGTGTCGCCCCGGACCCGGAACTTGCCCCGGGTGAGGCTCATGTCGTTGCGGTCGTACTGCATGTCGACGAGCTTGCGGAGCACCGCCCGCTGGTCGATCTCCTCACCCCGCTCGAGGAACAGCAGGTTGTCGCGGTACTCCTCCGGCGAGCCCAGGCCGTAGATGCAGGACACCGACGCCACCACGATGACGTCGCGCCGGGTGAGCAGCGCCGAGGTCGCCGAGTGGCGGAGGCGGTCGATCTCGTCGTTCACCGACGAGTCCTTCTCGATGTAGGTGTCGGACGACGCGAGGTAGGCCTCGGGCTGGTAGTAGTCGTAGTAGCTGACGAAGTACTCGACCCGGTTGTGGGGGAAGAACTCGCGGAACTCGTTGGCCAGCTGGGCGGCCAGCGACTTGTTGGGGGCGATGACCAGCGTCGGCTTCTGCACCTGCTCGATCGTCCAGGCCACCGTGGCGCTCTTGCCGGAGCCCGTGATGCCGAGCAGCGTCTGGTAGCGCTCCCCGTTGGTGATGCCCTCGCTCAGCGCGGCGACGGCCCCCGGCTGGTCGCCCGCCGGCTCGAACTCGGACACCATCTTGAAGGGCACGCTCTTGAGGGCCATCGCAGACCGACTGTACCGGCGGGGTGTGACATCCCCGCCGGCGCGCCGGCCCGCGGTCCGGGGGTAGCGTGAGGGTGGCGCAACTCCAGGTGCGGCGGTCACAGCCCGCCGGTCCCGCCCCCGGCGGGACGACCCGGTGGAACCCCGGGGCCACGCGGTACACCCCGCTCCCCCGAGGACGGCAGCCGCCCTCCTCGCTCCCGTGACGGAGAGTGGAGGAAGCATCGTGTACACCGGACTGATCACCGAGGTCGGCGCCGTCGTGGACGTCGACGCGGACGGCGTCGTCGTCGCCGGGCCCAAGACCGCCGCCGGGCTCCGGCCCGGTGGCTCCGTCAACGTGTCGGGCGTGTGCCTGACCGCCACCGAGCGCGGCGACCACTCGTTCCGGGTGGGCCTGTCGGCCGAGACCCGGCGGCGCTCGGTCGCCGGCGAGTGGCGACCGGCCGACCACGTCAACCTGGAGCTGCCGCTGCGGGCCGGCGACCCGCTCGACGGCCACCTCGTGCAGGGCCACGTGGACGCCGTCGGCAAGGTCACCGCCGCCGGCGAGGAGGCCGGCGGCCGGCGGGTGTGGATCCGGCCGCCCCGCCGGTTCCTCGACGACCTGGTGCCCAAGGGGTCGGTGGCCGTGGACGGCGTGAGCCTGACCGTCGCCGAGATCGTGCGCGACCGGTTCTCGGTCGCCCTGGTCCCCGCCACGCTGGCCGACAGCACCCTGGCCGGCCTGGAGGAGGGCCGCCGGGTCAACCTCGAGTCCGACGTCATCGGGCTCGTGGCCCGGCGCTGGTCCGACCGCCCCACCGCGGCGCTGGCCGCCGTCGTCGGGGCGCTGCCCTGGGCCGGGCGGCTCGAGGGCAAGGTGGCGGTCGACAAGGCCGTGGCCCAGATCGCCGCCGGCGGCGCCGTGGTCGTGTGGGACCCCGACCTGGAGGGCGAGGGCGACGTGGTGGTCGCCGGGGCCGGGATGCGGCCCCAGGCGTTCACGTTCCTGCTCACCCAGGCGTGCGGCCACACCACGATCCCGTGTGCCGGCGAGGTTCTGGACCGGCTGGAGATCCCGCCCATGCCCGGCGCCGGCGACCGCCAGGGCACCGCGTTCCGCGTGCCGGTCGACCTCGCCGCCAACCCGGGGACCGGCGTGTCGGCCGAGGAGCGGGCCGCCACCGTGCGGGGCCTCGCCGACCCCACGACCCGGCCGGAGGACTTCCTCCGGCCCGGCCACGTGTTCCCGCTGCGGGCCCGGGACGGCCTGCTGGCCGAGCGGGGCGGGCACACCGAGGCCGGCGTGGCGCTGGTCCGAGCCGCCGGCCTGGCGCCGGTCGCGGCGGTGTGCGAGGTCATGAACCCCGACGGCCGCATGGCCGGGGAGGCGGACCTGGAACGCTTCGCGCTGCGGTGGGGCCTCCCGATGGTGGCGGTCCAGGACCTGACGCTGGCCCTGTAGCGACTCTGGCGTTCGTCCGTGTCGGTATCCGACACGGACGGACGCCGGTCAGCCGTCCCGCACGGTCCGCAGGCCCAGCAGCGCTCCGAACCCGATCAGGCAGGCCCCCGCCACCGCGTCGGCGGCCTGCGCCGCCCCGTCGCCCAGGCGCCGGCCGGCAAGGGCCACGCCCGCCGCCAGCACCGCGAACCAGCCGACGCTGCCGGTGCCGATGCCGCCCAGCAGGGCGACGCCGTCCTCCCAGCCCCGCACCACCGAGGCGGTGGACGCGGCCGCGAACGCGGTGGCCCACGAGGCGATGGTCAGCGGGTTGGAGGCGGTGGCCGCCACCGCGGTGCGCCAGGCCCGGGCGGGCGTGACGACCTCGGTCGTCGTCTCCAGACCGAGCCGGACCCGGTGGGCGGTGCGCAGCGTGCGCAGCCCCATGACGACCAGCACCGCCGCCCCGATCGCCCCCAGCACCAGCCGCACCGGGCCGATGCCGACGAGGGACGCCGCGCCCGCCATGCCCAGACCGCCGTAGAGCGTGTCGACCGCGGCCGCGCCCGCCCCCACCGCGAGGCCGGGCGCGAACCCGTGGCGGAGCGTGGTGCGGATGCAGAGGAGCGACACCGGTCCGACCTGGGCCGCCACCAGAGCGCCCAGCCCGAGCCCGGTGACCAGGGCCGGGAGCATCCCATCACTCAACCACCCCGGCCGCCGCGGGCCCGCACGGGTTTCGGACCGACCAACGGCCGGGTGCAGCCGGACCGGCACGTGACACTCGGCTGGGGCCGCGGCTACACGGACGTGGTGCCGGTGCACGGCGTGGTGTTCGGCCCGCCGGCCGAGCAGCGGCTCACGGTGTCGGTGGACGTGTCGCCCCATGGACCTGCGGGTCCAGCGTGGCGATCCACTCCCACACCGCGTCGACCTGGCGCTCCAGGTCCTCCAGCGAGCCGCTGTTGTCCACGACCCGGTCGGCCCGGGCCCGGCGCTCGTGCCGGCTGGCCTGGCGGGCCATGCGGGCCCGGACGTCGTCCTCCCGCATGCCCCGCGACTCGACCAGCCGGCGCACGGCGACCTCCGGGTCGACGTCCACCACGACGAGGCCGGCCACCGGGTAGCCCCGCTTGGACTCGACCATCAGCGGGACGTCCAGGACCACGATCGCGTCGGTCTCGGCCAGCGACGCCATCTTCTCGGCGATCCCCGCTCCGACGGCAGGGTGGACGATGCCGGTCAGGTCGGCCAGCGCCTCGGGGTCGGCGAACACGATGTCGGCCACCGCCGCCCGGTCGAGCTCGCCGTCCTCGGCCACGATGCCGGGCCCGAACCGCTCGACCATGGCCCGGAACACCGGGGTGCCGGGCTGCTGCACCTCGCGGGTCACGGCGTCGGCGTCGACGACGACGGCGCCCTTGGCGGCGAGCAGGGCCGAGACGGTCGACTTGCCAGACCCGATGCCCCCGGTGAGACCCACGACCAGCACGAGCGGGGACGCTAGCCCCCGCCCGTGCGGCCGGACCTACTCGGCCTGAGCGTCGTCGCCGGGCGCGGCCTCGGCGCCGGCCTCCGGCGTCGCGCCGGCCCCGGCCTCCGGCGTCGCGCCGGCCCCGGCCTCCGGCGTCCCGCCGGCGTCGGCCTCCGGGGTCCCGCCGGCCTCGGCCGGCGGGCTCTCGCCGGCCTCCGCGTAGTAGTCGGCCCAGGCCTCGTCGGCCTCCGGCGAGTGCTCGACGGACGGGCCGATGTAATTGCCCTGGTCGTCGTAGGCGTGCTCGCCGAAATGCTCCTGGTACTCGGCCGCCACGATGCCGCCCTCGGCCGCCTGCTTGATCGACAGGCTGATGCGCCGGCGCTGCAGGTCGAGGTCGATGATCTTGACCCACAGCTCCTCGCCGGGGGTCACCACCTGCTCGGGCAGGTCGACGTGGTGGGCCGACATCTCGGAGATGTGGACCAGGCCCTCGATGCCGTCGCCCACCTGGACGAAGGCGCCGAACGGCACCAGCTTGGTGACCCGCCCGTAGACGAGCTCGCCGACGCGGTGGCTGGTCGCGAACTCCTGCCACGGGTCCTGCTGGGTGGCCTTCAGCGACAGGCTGATGCGCTCGCGGGACAGGTCGACGTCGAGCACCTGGACCTCGACCTCGTCGCCCACCGCCACGACCGAGCCGGGGTGGTCGACGTGCTTCCACGACAGCTCGGACACATGGATGAGGCCGTCCATGCCGCCCAGGTCGACGAAGGCGCCGAAGTTGACGACGCTGGACACGACGCCCTTGCGGACCTCGCCCGGCTTGAGGTTGGCCAGGAAGTCCTCGCGCTGCTCGCGCTGGGTCTCCTCCAGCCATGCCCGGCGGGACAGCACCACGTTGTTGCGGTTCTTGTCGAGCTCGATGATCTTGGCCTCGAGCGTCTTGCCCACGTACGGCTGGAGGTCGCGCACCCGGCGCAGCTCGACCAGCGAGGCGGGCAGGAAGCCGCGCAGCCCGATGTCGAGGATGAGGCCGCCCTTGACGACCTCGATGACCGGGCCGGACACGACCCCGTCCTCCTCCTTGACGCGCTCGATGTCGCCCCAGGCCCGCTCGTACTGGGCCCGCTTCTTCGACAGGACCAGGCGGCCGTCCTTGTCCTCCTTGGTGAGGACCAGGGCCTCGACGGCGTCGCCGAGCGACACGACCTCGTTGGGGTCGACGTCGTTGCGGATGGACAGCTCGCGGCTGGGGATGACGCCCTCGGACTTGTAGCCGATGTCGAGGAGGACCTCGTCGCGGTCGACCCGCACCACCGTGCCGGTCACGATCGCGCCGTCCTCGACCGAGACGAGGGTGGCGTCGATGGCGTCGGCGAAGCTGCCGCTCAGGTCGTCGTCGACGATCTGGCGTGGGGTGTACGTGCTCTCTTGCTCCTGAGCGTCGGCGGTCGCAGTGGGCGCGGGCTCGGGATCGGGGGCGGTGGGGTCGGTGGACGGGACGTCGGACACGAACTGGTCGGCTTTCTTCGGGGGCAGGGACTCGATACCGCCCGTCGTCGGTGACGGCCGGCGGTCGTACAGGCGCGCCTGTTCGGTGCGCGATGAGCCAGGCTAGCAGTCCGCCGGCAGCTCAAGCTACGCCCCGCGCCAGCAGATCCACACGTTATTGCTGCGTATCGGCGCCGTCACGCGGGCGCCGGGCGACGAGGAGGAACTCGGGGGTGTCCAGCGACGGCGCGTCCCGGCGGTAGGCGCCCGGTGTCACCGACCACACGGCGGCGACATCCAGCCCCGCGGCGCCCGCCAGCAGGCGCAGCTCCCGGGGCGTGAAGCAGGTGGTCCACAGGTCGACGTCGACGGTGGCACCGGCCTCGTCGCGCACCTCGGTGCGCTCGTGGTTCACCCCGGCCGCGGCGTCGAAGCTGTCGGTCGCCTCCAGGTAGCGCACCTGGAAGTACGCCGAGAAGGCCGACACGGCGGCCACGCCGCCGGGCCGCAGCGCCCGGGCGATCCCGTCGAGCACCGCCCCGTCGCCGTCCAGCGGCGTCCCCGGCCCGCCCGCCAGGCCGAACGCCCCCTGGCACAGCGACACGGCGGCGTCGAACTCGGCGTCGAACGCCAGCGCCCGGGCGTCGGCCCGCCGGAAGGTCGCCCCCGGCGGCGCCGACGCCGCGGCCAGGTCGACGAAGCGCTGGCTGATGTCGACGCCCACGACCTCCAACCCGAGCCGGGCGAACGCATGGGCGTGCCGTCCCGGCCCGCACCCGACGTCCAGCAGCCGCATCCCCGGCTCCAGCCCCAACGCCTCGGACAGGAACGCCACCTCCTGCTCGGTCCCGAGCGTGAACGAGTACCGCAGGTACGCCGCCCCGAGGTGGTCGGCGACGGGCTCGAACCAGTGGCCGTCGTCGGGCATGTGACCGATCGTGGCACGCGCCGGGCTCCGATCCGGCAGGCTGGACGCCATGGACGTCGCAATCGCCGGAGGTCACGGGCAGATCGCGCTGCGCCTCGAACGCCTGCTGTCCGAGCGCGGGCACCGCTGCCGGGCCATCATCCGCAACCCCGACCACGCCGCTGACGTCGAGGCCGCCGGCGCGGAGCCCGTCGTCATCGACCTCGAGGCCCTCGCCGGGGTGGGCGGGCTGGCGGCGGCCGTGCGCGACGCGGACGCCGTCGTGTTCGCAGCCGGGGCCGGGCCCGGCAGCGGCCCGGAGCGCAAGCGCACCGTCGACTACGGCGGCGCGGTCAAGCTGATCGCCGCCGCCCAGGCCGCCGGCGTCCACCGCTACGTGATGGTGTCGACGCTCGGGGCCGACCGGCCGGGCGCCCGCGGCGACGCCATGCGCCCCTACTTCGAGGCCAAGCGCGACGCCGAGGACGCCCTGACCGCCACCGCCCTGGCCCACACCGTCGTCCGGCCCGGATCGCTCACCGACGAGCCGGGCACCGGTCTGGTCGCCATGGCCGACCACCTGGGCCGGTGGGGCTCGATCCCCCGCGACGACGTGGCCGCCGTCCTGCTGGCGACGCTGGACAGCGGCCACGGGATCGGCCGCACCATCGAGGTCGTGTCCGGCGACACCCCCATCGAGCAGGCGATCGCGGCGGCGACCTGAGCCCCGGACCCGACCAGGTGCTCAGCCCTTGGCGTCGGCCCAGGTGGGGCCGAACGCCAGGTTGACCTCCAACGGCACGCTCAGCTCGACCGCGCCCGACATGGCCTCGACCACCAGGTCAGCGGCCGCGTCGCGCTCGGCCGGGGGCACGTCCAGCAGCACCTCGTCGTGGACCTGGAGGATCAGCCGGCTGTCCATGCCCGCGTCCTCCAGCGCCGTCTCGATCCGGACCAGCGCCACCTTGAAGATGTCGGCGGCCAGGCCCTGGATGCCGGCGTTCATGGCCTGGCGCTCGCCGGCCTGGCGGATGCGGTAGTTGGGCGAGGACAGCTCGGGGATCTGGCGGCGCCGGCCGAACAGCGTCTCGGTGTAACCCCGCTGCCGGGCCTCGGCCACCGTGCGGTCCATGTAGGCCCGCACCGCCGGGAACGCCTCGAAGTAGGCGGCGAGGATGATCGCCGCCTCCTCGGTCTCGATGTTGAGCCGCTGACCCAGGCCGTAGGCCTCCATGCCGTAGGCCAGGCCGTAGCTGACCATCTTGGCCTTCGACCGCTGCTCGATGGTGACGTCGCCGGGCTCGACGCCGAACACCCGCGACGCGGTCTCGGTGTGGATGTCGCGATGCGCCCGGAAGCTCTCGATCAGGCCCGGGTCCTCGGCCAGGTGGGCGATGCAGCGCAGCTCGATCTGGTTGTAGTCGGCGACCAGCAGCTCGCACCCCGGGGCGGGCACGAACGCCCGCCGGAACGTGCGCCCGATCTCGCTGCGCACGGGGATGTTGTGGAGGTTGGGCTGGTCGGACGACAGCCGGCCGGTCCGGGCCACGGTCTGGTTGAACGTGGCGTGGATGCGGCCGTCGGTGCCGACCTCGGCGAGCAGGCCGTCGCCGTAGGTCGAGCGCAACTTCTCGACCTCGCGGTAGGCCAGCAGGTGGTCGATGATCGAGTGCTGGCCGGCCAGCTTCTCCAGCGACGACGCATCGGTCGAGTAACCCGTCTTGGTCTTCTTCTGCGGGGAGAGCCCGAGCTTGTCGAACAGGATCTCCCGCAGTTGGGGCGTCGAGTTGACGTTGAACTCGGTGCCCGCGTCCTCCCAGATCTGAGCGCGCAGGCTCTCGACCTCGGACGACAGCTTGTCCCGCAGCGTGCGCAGCTCGTCGGCGTCGACGCCGACGCCGGCGTGCTCCATCCGGGCCAGCACCCGCACCAGCGGGACCTCGATGCCGTCGTTGAGCGCCCGTAGCGACTGGTCGTCGAGCGCCCGGGTGAGCGGCTCGATCAGCCGGTCGACCGCCAGCGCGTAGCGGCCGGTGCGCAGCGCGGCGCTGACGCCCGAGCCGTCGAGGTCGAGCTGGCCCTCGGACGCGGCGCCGTCGGCCGGCAGCTCCGCGCCGGCGTAGCGGCGCAGCACCTCGTCCAGCAGGTAGCGGGACTCGGCCGGGTCGAGCAGGTAGGCGGCGATGGCCGTGTCGAGCGCCAGGCAGCGCACGTCCACGTCGAGGTTCATGAGCGACCGCATGACGGCCTTGGCCTGGTGGGCGGCGACCGGCCGGCCCCCGTCCGCCGGCAGCGCCACCAGCGCGGACAGGGCGGCGCGCACCGCGTCGTCGGCCAGCACCGGCCCCGGCAGCCACGCCACAACGCCGTCGGCGGGGTCGGTGACCAGCGCCAGGCCCTCGAGCGGCGTGCGACCCTCGCTCCCGGTCCACGCCGCCGCCACGGCGAGCGGGGCGCCGTCGCCCGCGGCCCGGGCGGCGGCCAGCACCGCCACCGCCTCGGCGGAGGTTGTCGCCTCGGTGACCTCGGCCTCCAGCACCTCGACCGGGGCGCCCCCGAGGCCCAGGTCCTCGCCCACGGCCTCCGTCAGCCGCTCGCCCAGGCTGTGGAACTCGAGGAAGTCGAAGAGTCGGCGCACCTCGTCGACGTCGGCCGGACGCCGGTCCAGCTCGTCGATGGTGGCGCCCACCGGCGCGTCGAGCACCAGCTTCATGACCTCGGCGTTCCGGCGGACCTGCTCCTCGTGGTCGGCCAGGTTCGACCGCAGCTTGGGCGACTGCTCGTCGAGGTGCTCGAAGATGCCGTCGAGCCCGCCGTAGGCGTTGATCAGCTTGGCCGCGGTCTTCTCCCCCACTCCGGGGACCCCGGGCAGGTTGTCGGAGGGGTCGCCCCGCAGCGCCGCGTACTGGCGGTACAGGGCGGGCGTGACGCCGGTGCGGCCCTCGATCCCCGCCTCGTCGTACAGCACGTAGTCGGACACGCCCCGCCGGTTGTAGAGGACCTTGACGTGCGGGTCCTCCACCAGCTGGTACACGTCGCGGTCGCCGGTCACGACGATGACGTCGAGCCCGGCGTCGCGGGCCTGGGTGGCCAGCGTGGCGATGATGTCGTCCGCCTCGTAGCCCGCCAGGTCGAGCACGCGGATGCCGAGCGTCTCGACCACCTCGCGCACCAGCCCCATCTGCTGGCGGAGGATGTCCGGGGCGGCCTGGCGTCCGGCCTTGTAGTCGGCCACCTGCTCGTGGCGGAACGTGGGCTCCGGCCGGTCGAAGGCCACCGCCATGCGCCGGTGCCCGTGGTCCCGCATCAGGTTGATCAGCATCGACGTGAAGCCGAACACCGCGTTGGTGACCTGCCCCGACGCCGTCGTCAGGTCGGTGGGCAGGGCGAAGAAGGCGCGGTAGGTGAGCGAGTTTCCGTCGATCAGGAGGAGCGGGTCGCCGGCCATGTCTCCGTCCGGCTCAGGCGTCGGGCTTGATGTCGCCGTCGATGATCCGCTGCGAGATGTCGCGCATGGTCACCCGCTCGGACATCGCCCGGCGCTGGATGAAGGTGAACGCCGCGCTCTCGTTCTTGCCGAACTCGTCCATCAGCTTGCCCTTGGCCCGGTCGACGATCTTGCGGGTCTCGAGCTGCTCCTCGAGGCTGGCGGTCTGGTCGGCCAGGGCCCGCAGCTCCTTGAACCGCCCGAGCGCCACCTCGACCGCCGGCACCAGCTCGGTGCGCTCGAACGGCTTGACCAGGTAGGCCAGCGCCCCGGCGTCGCGGGCCTGCTCGATGAGGTCGCGCTGGCTGAAGGCCGTGAGGATCAGAACCGCGGCCCGGCGCTCGCCCGCGATCTCGCGGGCGGCGGCCAGGCCGTCCAGCCCGGGCATCTTGATGTCGAGGATGGCGAGGTCGGGCTCCAGCTCGCGCACGAGCTTCACCGCCTCGTCGCCCCGTCCGGTCTCGCCGACGACCTCGTAGCCCTCCTCCTGGAGGGTCTCCTTCAGGTCGAGGCGGATGATGGCCTCGTCCTCGGCGATGACGACGCGGGTAGCCAAGGGCGTTCCTTTCGCTGAGAAGGTGTACGTCTAGCGCGGTTTCGACTCGGCGGACAGCCGATCGAGCAAGTCGTCCTGGTCGCGCTCCAACCTCGCGATCTCGTCGAGAACCTTCGCCCGGTGCTTGCGCATGGCCTCCGCGTGGCGTTCGGCCTGGCGGTGGTCACGGTCGGCGAGCGGCGTCTCGGACACGAGGGACCGAAGGCGCGCGTCGTCGGCGGCGTCGGACAGGTGCGAGAGCTGCTCGGCGCTCACGTCGAGCTCCTCGCGCAGCTGGCGCAGCCGCCCGGCGACCTGCGTGAGGCGCCGCTCGACCGTCGACTTGGACATGAACCGATTCTAGGTGGCCGGAGACGCACCCCCGGTGCTTGCCGGCGAGCGGAAACGCCTGCGGATCGGCCGTGATCCGCTGATTGACTGCCCCCTTATGCGTCGCCTCGTCGTCCTCGCCTTCATCTGGGGGTGGTCGTTCCTCTTCATCAAGGTGGCCGGCGAGGGCCTGACGCCCACCACCGTGGCGTGGGCCCGCATCGCGCTCGGGGCGGGGGTGCTGTACCTGGTGCTGCGGCACCGGGGCGGCGAGGTGCCCACGGACCGGGGGATGGTCCGGCACTTCGCGGTGGCGGCGCTGGTGGGCAACATCCTGCCGTTCACCCTCCTGGCCTGGGGAGAGCAGCACGTGACCTCGGCCCTCACCGCGGTCCTCAACGCCTCGACCCCCCTGTTCACGGCCCTCTTCGCGGCGGCGTCGCTGCACGAGCGGCTGAACCGCGTGCAGGTCGCCGGCCTGGGCGTCGGGGTCGTCGGTGTGGCCACGGCGGCGGGGGTCGGGGCCTCCGACCTGCACGGCTCCTCGCTGCCCGGGGCCATGGCCTCGGTCCTGGCCGGTGCCTGCTACGGCCTGGCCTTCGTGTACATGCGGCGCCATCTCGTGGCCATCCCACCCCTGGTGGCATCGACCGGCCAGCTGACGGCCGGCGCCGTGATGCTGTTCCCGATCGCCGCCGCCACGTCGTTCGCGGAGGGGGTGGAGCTGACGCCCAGCCGGGTGGCATCGGTCGTTCTGCTCGGCGTGCTCGGCACCGGCCTGGCCTACGTCCTCAACTACCGGATCATCGCCGAGATGGGCCCCACCAAGGCCTCGCTGGTGACGTACCTGATCCCGGTGGTGGCGGTCGTCGTCGGCATCGTGGTGCTCGACGAGCCGTTCGAGTGGCGGCTGCTCGTGGGCGGCGGCCTGACCATCGCGGGTATCGCCGCGGTGAACAGCGCTCGCCCCGCGGTCCGCACCGCGCCCAGCTCCGTCACCCAGTGATCCCCGCACAGCCGGGCGGTACCGTGCGCGGGCGATGGCCGACCCCTGGGGCATCGATGACGGGTACTTCGACGTGCGCGGCCACTGGCACGCCACGCCGGAGGCCACCCGCGTCGCCCTGAGGGAGGCGATGGGCGCCGAGGGCGACGGGCCGCCGGCCCCCGAGCACCCGCTGTGGGTGGTCCGGGCCGGGGACACCCCGTCGCTGCTCGGGCCGTGCGAGCTGCGGGTGGAGGGCGGGGAGGCCCGCCGGGTCGAGCATCACCTGCCCGCCGACCTGCCGGTCGGTTACCACGACCTGGCCCCGCTCGACGGCGGCCCGGTCACGCGGCTGATCGCCGCCCCGGGACGCTGCCACCTCCCGCCGGACCTGCGGGAGTGGGTGCTGTCCGTCCAGCTGCCGGCTTGCCGGTCGGCGGAGAGCTGGGGCGTCGGCGACTTCGCCGACCTGCGGGCTCTCGGCACGTGGGCCGCGGCCCGCGGCGGGGGCATGGTGGCGGTCAACCCGCTGCACGCCCCCCTGCCCACCGACCGGGTCGAGCCCAGCCCCTACTTCCCGTCCAGCCGCCGGTGGCTCACCCCCGTGGCGCTGCGGATCGAGGAGGTGGCGGGGGCGGCCGGCCACCCCGCGGTCGAGGCCCACGCCGCCGGCGCCCGGCGGCTGAACGACCGGCCGCTGCTCGACCGCGACGCCGCCTGGGCCCACAAGAAGGCCGCGCTGGAGGTGCTGTGGGCCGAGCAGGGCCCTGATCTGCGCTTCGAGCGGTGGCGGGACGAGCAGGGCGACGCGCTGGAGGACTACGCCCGGTTCTGCGCCCTGGTCGAGCACCACGGCGCCGGCTGGCGGTCGTGGCCCGACGACCAGCGCCACCCCGGCAGCCCGGGCGTGGCGGAGTTCGCCGGGGCCAACCGGGACCGCGTGGCCTTCTGGGCCTGGCTGCAGTTCCTGGCCGCCGACCAGCTGGGCCGGGCCGAGGAGCCGCTGCCGCTGCTCACCGACCTGGCCATCGGCGTCGACCCCGACGGGGCGGACGCGTGGGCGCTCCAGGACATGCTGGCCACGGGCGTGCGGGTCGGCGCGCCACCCGACGAGTTCAACCGCGCCGGACAGGACTGGGGGCTGCCGCCGTTCGTCCCCCACGCCCTCCGCGCCGCGGGCTACGCCCCCCTGGCGGCGCTGTGGCGGGCGGCGCTGGGCCACGGCGGCGGGCTGCGCATCGACCACGTGATGGGGCTGTTCCGGCTGTTCTGGATCCCGCCCGGCGGCGGGCCGGCGGACGGCGCCTACGTCCGCTACCGGGGCGACGAGCTGCTGGCGGTCCTGGCCATCGAGAGCATGCGGGCCGGCGCCGTGGTGGTCGGCGAGGACCTGGGGACCGTCGAGCCCGAGGTCCGCGGCGCGCTCGAGGCCGCCGGCGTGCTGTCGATGCGGGTCGCGTGGTTCGAGGAGGCGCCGCCCGAGCACTACCCGGCCCAGGCCCTGGCCGCCATGTCGACCCACGACCTGCCGACGGTGGCCGGCGTGTGGTCGGGCGAGGACGCGGCCGACCAGCGGGCCGCCGGCATCGAGCCGGACCAGGACGCGCTCCAGCACCTCGCCGGCAGGCTGATGCGGCTCACCGGCCTCGGCCCCGACGCGCCGGTCGACGACGTGATCGTCGCCGCCCACGAGCGGCTGGCGGCGGCGCCCAGCATGCTCGTGGCGGGTTCGCTGGAGGACGCGCTGGCGCTCCCCCGCCGCCCCAACCTGCCCGGCACGACCGACGAGCGGCCCAACTGGTCGCTGGCCCTGCCGATCCCGCTCTCCGAGGTGTTCGCGGACCCGCTGGTCGCCCGGGTCACGAACGCACTGCGCCGGCGCTGACTCACGCGGCGAGCAGCCGCCGGACCTCGGCGTCGCTCACCTGGGTGAAGTCGGCGTACCAGGGACCGACGGCCCGGAACGACGGCGGCGCCATCACGCACTCGACCCGGTCGGCCTCCTTGGCCGCCATCGCCAGGGCGTCCGGCGCGGCGACTGGCACGGCCGCCACCAGCAGCCGCGGGTCCCGCCGGCGCACGACGTCGAGCGCCACCCGCATGGTGGCGCCGGTGGCCATGCCGTCGTCGACGACCACCACGGCCCGGCCCTCCAGCGGCTCGGGCGGCCGGTCGCCCCGCAGCTCCCGGGCCCTGCGGGCCAGGTCGGCCGCGTGGCGGCGGGCCAGCGCGGCCACGTCGTCCCGGCCCAGCCCGACCGACGCCATCACGCCGGGGTTGAGGGCCACCCGCCCGTCGTCGGCCACCGCCGCCAGCGCCAGCTCTTCGTGGCCCGGGACCCCGATCTTGCCCACCACCAGCACGTCCAGCGCCGCCCCGAGCGCCGTCGCGATCTCGGCCGCCACCGGGACGCCGCCCCGGGGCAGCCCCAGCACGACGGCGCCCTCGCCCGCGAGGTCGGACAGCAGCGGCGCCAGGCGGCGCCCCGCGTCACGGCGGTCGGCGAACTGCGCGGGCATGGTCAAGGCGTTCCCATTGTGCTCGCGGCTGACACACCGCCGCCGGTGCGATGCTCAGCGCGCCGGGGACAGCAGCGTCTCGGCGGCCGTGCACTGGCGGAGGAACCGGACGAGGCCCAGCCGCTGGGCCGAGCGTCGGGCCCCCGCCAGCAGCTCGGTGGCGGCGGCCACGTCGCCCGGGCGGCGGCGCTCGGCCAGCGCCCGCGCCAGCGCGACCTCCGGCTGGATCGGCCGGCAGGCCGCGACGCCCGCGCCCCGGGCCTCGTCGACGGCCTGCTCCAGGTGGGCGACGGCGTCGTCGATGCGGCCGAGCACCTGCTCGAGCTGGCCGACGTAGAGGGACGTGGGCCCGAGGTACAGCGAGGGCGTGACCTGCAGGTGCAGGCCCAGCCAGGGCTTCAGCAGCCGGAGCAGCATCGGCGCCTCGGTCCGGGACGCCGACACGATGCAGGCCTCTGACACCATGCCGAGCACCACCGCCTGATGGCAGCCGTAGAGCTGGCCAGGGGCCTCGAGGTCGTCGTCGAACAGGCCCTGGTAGAACCGGGACGCGTCGTCGGTCCGGCCCGCTTCGGCGTAGTGGCGGGCCAGCGCCGCCCGGTACGACACGTCGACGTCCAGCAGCTCCTCGGCCACCGCGTCGACCATCGCCCGCATGATCGGCTCGAACTCGGCCTCGCGGTCCTGGAGCGAGACGATCCCGAACTGCTGAGCGCCATAGACGCCGCCGATGTTCTGGCCCTCGGCGACCGCGATGTCGTAGAGCGGGTCGGCCTTGGCCTCGGCGTCGGTCAGGTTGCCCTCGGCGATGCGCTCGCGGGCCTCGTAGGTGGCGGCCATGCCCTCGTACCACGGCATCCGCAGGGTCTGTGCCAGCCGGCGCACCGCTCGGAGCCCGGAGGCGCGGGCGTCGCGGTCGCCCAGGTACCAGGCGGTCTCGAGCAGGTTGATCTCCGCGTCGATCTCGAGCTCGGGGCTGGCGGCCGCCCGGGCCGCCCCCCGCTGGCGCTGCCCGGTCTCGTAGGCCTTGCGGACGTCGGCCGTGTCGAAGCAGCGCCACCACTGCGAGCCGAGCGCGGTCGACAGGACGGCCGGGTCGCCCGTCCGCTCGGCCAGCGCCACGCCCCGGGCGGCGTGCTCGGCCGCCGGGAACTCGATCGAGGGCATGAGGGCGAGGTTGGCGTGGAGGCGGGCGGCCATCGACGGCTGGGCGTCGGGGTCGACCCAGCGCAGCGCCTCGTGGACGAGCGAGGCGGCCAGCTCGTCGCGGCGGGATATGCGGGGCGGCCCGCAGTAGGCCAGCGCGGCCCGCACCAGGCGGGGCCCGTCGCCCATCTCCCGGGCGATCGACAGCGCCTCCAGCATCGGCGCCTGCCCGGGGGCGATCTCGCCGTTGCGCATCCGGGCCTCGCCCAGGGCATGCAGCACGTCGCAGCGACGGCGCCGGTCGGCGGACGGGTCCATGGCCAGCAGGGACACGGCGTGGTCGTAGTGGCGGGCGGCCTCGCCGTGGGCGAGCAGCGACGACGCCCGGACCCCGGCCCGCAGCGACACCGGGACCGCCTCCCCGACGTCGGCCGGCCGGGCGCCGACGAACCAGTGGTGGGCGGCCTGGTCGAGCCGGTGGTCGTCGAAGCCGGCGAGCGCCCGGGCCACCCGGCGGTGGCGCTGCCGGCGGAGGTGCAGCGGCACGTCCTCGACCAGGACCTCGCGCACGAGGGCGTGGACGAACCGCAGCGACCGGCCGGGCGAGTCGACGATGTTGGCCGTCACCGCCACGTCGAGCGCGTCCTCGACCTCGGCGTCGCTCACGTCGGCCACGTCGGCGACCAGGTCCGGGTCGATCTCCCGTCCGATCAGCGCCGCGGTCGACAGGATGTCGAACTGGTCGTCGGTCAGGGACCGCAGGTGGTTGCGGACCACCGCGGCGATGGTGGGCGGCAGGCGGTCGTTGCCCAGGCGGGCGATCTCCCCCACGAAGTAGGGGTTGCCGTTCGTGCGGGAGGCGATGCGCTCGACGGTGGCGGGCGGGCAGTCCTCGCCGGTGAACGAACGGAGGAGCTCGCCCACCGCCTCGACCTCGAGGCCCCGCAGGCCGACCGTGACCACCGAGACCCGGGTCAGCTCGGCCAGCGTGGCGGTGAGCCGGTGGTGGCGGTCGACGTGCACCTCGCGGCACGTCACGGCCAGCAGCAGGCGGGAGCCCGGCAGCAGCGGGGTCAGGTGCTCGACCAGCAGCAGCGTCGACTCGTCGGCCCACTGGATGTCCTCGATGACCACCACCAGCGGCTGGCGCTCGGCCCGGCGCAGCAGGAAGCGACAGGCGGCGTCGAAGAGGCGGAAGCGGGCGCCCTCGTCGTCCGCCGGGGCGACCGCCTCGGGCTGGGCGACGCCCGCCGGGGACGCCAACACCGGGATGAGGCGGGCCAGCAGGCCGGTGTCGCCGGCATCCTCGGCCAGGTCGCTGCGGGCGGCGGCGTCGGCGGCCGAACGGAGCACCTGGAGCCAGGGCCAGAAGGCGGGTGCGCCGCCCGCTTCGGAGGCCCGACCCCACACGACGGCCACGCCCCGGCCGGCGCAGTCGCGGGTCGCCTCCTCGACGAGGCGGCTCTTGCCGATGCCGGCCTCTCCGGTCACGAGCGCCACCCCGCCCTCGCCGACGCAGGCCCGGTCGATGGCGGAGCGCAGCGCGGCGAGATCGCCGTCGCGCCCCACGAACGGGCGATGGGCGCCCGGCGCGATCGGGGTGGCCAGGCCGATGGCGACCGCCGGCACAGCTGACACGACCCGAGCCGCGGGGGCCGGCGCTGGCGCCGCCGGCAGCGGTGCGCGGGCCGGCCGGTCGTCCCGGGCGGTGACGTCCAGCACCCGGCCGCCGGTCGCCGGCCGGGCCGGGGACGGTGCCAGCAGGTCGTCGTCGCCGTCGATGATCCGCCGCTCGAGATCGAGGATCTCGCTGCCGGGCTCGATGCCCAACTCGAGGCCGAGGATGCGGCGGACCTCCCGGGCGGCGCTCAGTGCGTCGGCCCGGCGGCCGGCCCCGTGGCGGGCGACGACGAGCTGGGCCCAGTAGCGCTCGTGCAGGGGCTCGTCGACGACCAGCCGCTCGAGCAGTGGGAGGACCTCGCGGTGGCGGCCGAGGGCGAGAAGGGCGTCGGTGCGGCCCTCCTGGGCCACCCGGTGGAGGCGGCGCCAGTGGTTGAGCGCCTGGTCGGCCCAGCCGGCGCCCGCGAACTCGGGCAGCGGGTCGCCCCGCCACAGGGCGAGCGCGTCATCGAGGGCGGCCACGCGATCGGCGAGGTCGGGCTCGTCGATGCCGGCCATGACCAGCTGCTCGAACTCGACGGCGTCGACGTCGTCGGCGATCACCAGCTCGTAGCGTCCCGCGCCCGCCGCGAACGGTGGCCGGCCGGCGGCGGCCCCCAGCTGCTTGCGGAGCTGCGAGACGTAGGTCCGCACGGTCTTCGGCGCACCAGCCGGCGCGTGCTCGCCCCACAGCGCGTCGACGATCGACTCGACCGAGGTCGCCTGGCCCGCGCGCAGCACGAGCAGGGCCAACAGGGCGCGGCGCTTGGGCCCACCCAAGTCGAGCGGGCCATCAGGACCGTGCGCCTCGAAAGCGCCGAGCACGCGAAACTGCACCCCGACATGCCCCATGACGGCAGAGGCTACGACTCCCACCGAGCGGAGTCCACGCGCTACTTCGCCATCTGTCGAGCTTCTGTCGATCGCTTGTCGACACGCTGTCGACCCGCCGTCCCACCCGCGCGGACAGCATCACCCGGTGCGGCGCGCTGGCGGGCGGGGCGCCGCACGAGGCCGGTCGGGGGCGACCTCTCCCCCGCTCCCGACCGGCCGGCGCTAACCACTCGCGCGGTGCCCGGAGCGGGAGTCGAACCCGCACGCCCTTTCGGGCAGATGGGTTTGAGCCATCAGCGTCTGCCATTCCGCCATCCGGGCAGGGCTACGAGCGTACCCTGCGGTCATGCGCCGGCTGATCCTCGTCCTGCTCGCCGCCAGCCTGGTGGGGCTGGTGTTCTACCGGCGGCGGGAGTTGGACCGCTGGGAGCGGCGCCTCGGCATCGGCCGCTACGACGGTCAGAGCGCCAGCGCGCCCTCGAGCCGCAACAACCAGACCTTGGTGTCGATCCCGCCGCCGTAGCCGCCGAGGGCGCCGCCGGTGCGCAGGACCCGATGGCAGGGCACGACGATCGGGATCGGGTTGGTGGCCATGGCGGTCCCGACCGCCCGGCTGGCGCCCGGGTTGCCGGTGCGGACGGCCAGGTCCTTGTAGCTGACCGTCTCCCCGTAGGGGACCTGGCTCAGCGCCTCCAGCACCTGGCGGCGGTAACCGTGCGAGAGCCGGCGGTCGAGCGGCACGTCGAAGCTCCGGCGCCGGCCGGCGAAGTACTCGTCCAGCTGCCGGCGCAGGCCGTCGAGGCGGGACGGCAGGCGGACGACCCGCGGCGACACCTCGCCGGCCAGGTGCTCCAGCACGTCCTCCTGGGTGCCGAACCCCACCCGGACCACGCCCTCCGGTGTCGCGGCGAGGGTCAGCGGCCCGACTGGGCTGTCCGTCACGACCCAGCCGACGTCCACGAGGTCGTCGCGGTCGGCCCGGGCCAGCGCAGCGTCGACCAGGGCGGCGAGGCCGTCGGGGTCGGGGGCCTGGCCGTTGCCGGCCGTCGCGGGCGGGCGGGCGGCGCCCGGCCGCTCGGGGCCGCGGCGCAGGCGGGCCACGAGGTCGTCCGTGTCGTGGGGACCGGTCATGGCCTCACCTCCTGGGGCAGGTCGGCGCGCAGGCGCTGGAGCCCGGCGCGGACGCTCTGGCGGGCGGCCGCCTCGCTGCAGCCGATCACGGCCGCCACCTCGGCGTAGGGGCGGTCGAGGACGTAGCGCTGCACCACCGCGCTGCGCTGCTTGGGCGGAAGCCCCCGCACGGCCGCCCACAGCTCGTCCTCCGGCAGGCTGCCGGGGCCGTCCGGATCGAGGGTGACGAGCTCGGGGGGCTCCGCCATCGGCAGGGCCCGCCGGCCGGCGGACCGGGCGTGGTCGATGACCTTGCGGTGGGCGATCGTGAAGAGCCACCCCCGCAGGTTCCGGTCATGGGACAGGCCCGGGTAGGCGCGCAGCGCCGAGATCACCGTCTCCTGGAAGCAGTCAGCCCCGTCGTGGGGCCCGACCGAGGCGACCAGGAACCGGTGCAGGTCGGCGGCATGCTCGTCGAGCAGCGAGTGGAAGGGGGGCAACGTCACCGTCATGTCAACGCCCCCGGGGCGCCGGATGTGAGCTCAGGCGGCGGAAAGCGCCTTGAGCAGGTTCTTCGGGGTGTCCTTGGGGCTGATCTTGGGCCACACCTCGACGAGGACGCCCTTGTCGTCGATGAGAAAGGCCGAGCGGATGATGCCCATGTAGCTGCGGCCGTACATCGACTTCTGGCCCCAGGCGCCGTAGGCCTCGGCGACGGCGTGGTCCTCGTCGGCCAGGAGCGGAAAGCCCAGGTCGTACTTCTGGTCGAACTTCTTCTGCTTGGCCGGCTTGTCGGGGCTGACGCCGACCACCACCGTGTCGCCGATGTCGCCCAGCACGTCGCGCAACCCGCAGGCCTGGGTCGTGCAGCCAGGCGTGTCGGCCTTGGGATAGAAGTACACGAGGGTCCACCCCTTGCCCCGCTCGACCGACTCGGCGAGGTGGAAGGTGTTCCCGTCCTGGTCGAGGAGCGTGAAGTCGGGCGCCTTGTCCCCTTGCTTGAGTGGCATGGCGCCGACCCTACCGGCCACCGGAGCGCGACCGCTCACGGGCTCGGGCGGCCCGCTGGCGGAGGTAGCGCTGCTCCGGCGTGCTGAGGGTCGCGGCCGCGGCCGCCTGGTAGCTGGCGGCGGCCTCGCCGGGACGGCCCGCCTGGTCGAGCAGGTGGAGATCAGCGGACGTTCATCATGGCGTCGGCGGTCATGGAGAAGTACTCCAGCAGCCGGGCCTCCACGACGGGGTGGATGTCCCGCTCGACGACCAGCGAGTCGAGGGCGGCGGCCATGCGGCGCAGCCAGGCGTCGCGCTGGGGCTCGCCGATGGCGAACGGTGCGTGTCGCATGCGCAGCCGCGGATGGCCCCGCTCCTCGGAGTAGGTGGTCGGTCCGCCCCAGTACTGGCCCAGGAACAGGGCCAGGTGGCGCGTCGAGTCCCGCATGTCGTCGGGGTACAGCGGGCGCAGGACCATGTCCACCGCCACGCCCTGGTAGAACCGCTCGACCAGCTCGTCGAAGAACGGCTGGCCGCCCACCGCGTCGAACACGTTCACCACCGGCAGCGCCTCGCCCGAGGCCCCCGACTGGCCGCCGACCGGGATCATGCGGCGTGGAGCCCCGGGCCGGGGACCTTCGCCGGGCGCGGCCCCGGGCTGGGTCACGAGCCCTCCCCGTCGCCGTTGCCGGCAGGCGTCGACCGGCGGAACCCGTGCCCGAAGAACCCGCCCCGGGGCCGGGCGTGGGCGTGGTAGTGGTCGGGGATGTTGCGCATGTTGTCGTCGACGTAGTGCCCGTCGAAGACCTCCCCGGCCACCGCGGCCAGGCGGTCCATCATGTGGCGGTGGTCGTCCATGGGGACGTCGGTGCCGTGCCAGCGCCAGACCACCATCGGCGTGGCGCAGATCTCGCAGTCCGCGATCCAGCACACGTCGTCCTCGTGGTACCAGGGCGTGATGCGCTCGGCGGCGCACAGCAGGCAGGTCTCGTGTCGCTCGCCGGGGGGCACGAGATCCGAGCGTACCGGCCCGGCGGCCGCCTCCCGACCGGCCTCCGGTACGGTCGGCGCCCATGGCATCCCGCTCCGCCGGCTCCGGCTACCTGGCCCTCCCGGACGCCCTCGAGGGCCCCGGCGTCCTGGTCCTGCACGCCTGGTGGGGCCTGACCCCGTTCTTCAAGCAGCTGTGCGACCGCCTGGCCGAGGCCGGGTTCGTGGCCCTCGCCCCCGACCTGCTGGCGGGCCACACCACCGACGACCCCGAGGAGGCCCGGGAGACGCTGGCCGACGCCGACATGGACGCCACCCTCGACCTCGTCCGCTCCAGCGTGCTGACCCTGCGGGGGCTGCCGGCCACGCCCGCCACCCCCATCGGCACCCTCGGGTTCTCGATGGGCGGGTCGTGGGCGCTGTGGATCGCCAGCCGCATGCCCGAGCAGGTGGCCGCCACCGTCGTGTTCTACGGCACCCAGAACGTCGACATGTCGCCCGCCACCTCGGCCTTCCTCGGCCACTTCGCCGAGGTCGACCCGTACGTGGACGACGACGAGCGCACGCTGCTGGAGGCCGACCTCCACGTGCTCGACAAGGACGTGGAGTTCCACCACTACCCCGGCACCGGGCACTGGTTCTTCGAGGAGGACCGGCCGGCCTACGACGAGCCGGCCGCCGCGCTGGCCTGGGACCGCACGCTGGCGTTCCTCCAGGCCCACCTGGGCGAGAACTGCCGCTAGCGCACGACCGAGGCGGCGGCCGACGCTACAGGAGCGTGTCGAGCGACATCAGCCGGCTCATGTCGCCCTCGACACGGATCCGGCCGTCCATGACCGCCCGGGGCACGGACACCCGCCCGACCACGACGTCGGTCCAGGTGTCGGCGTCCATGGTGGCGATGAGGTCGGCCCCGCCGTCGACCTCGACCGGCCGCAACGCCCGGTAGCGCAGCTCGCCGGAGCCGACCGTGACCAGCCAGTCGCCGTCCTCGATGCCCGTGACCCGCAGCCCGATCCGGGTGCGGGGGATGCAGCGCAGGCGCGACGGGTCGATCAGCCCGCACAGCGCGGCCAGGGCCGGCTCCGGCCGGACCAGCCGCACGTTGCGGAGCGAGCGCCGCAGGGTCGGCAGCGGCTCGTCCCCGACGTCGCCGCCGAGCGGCCCGTGCTCGGCACAGGAGCCGGCCTCGGCCTCCGAGGCCGAGTCGGGCTGGTGCTCGAACGACAGGATGCCCAGCGTCTCGAAGTCGTCGCGCACCCGCGGCGTCAGCAGCCCGAGGCGGCGCAGGTTGGGCACGACCTTGGAGAACACCAGCGACCGGAATCCGTGGGCGTCGGGCGACTCCAGCGCCCGCGCCGCAGCCACGGTGGTGTCGATGCCGAAGTGCTCCCACACCTCGGTGGGGAGGAAGCGGTCCCGCAACAGGGCGCACGCCTCGACCACGAAGTCCTCACGCTCCCGCAGGTCGACCGGGTCCATGTCGGCGTACGCGCCCTCCAGCCACAGCACCCCGAAGGCGACGTGGCGGGCCTCGTCCCGCCGCACCAGCTCGGTGAGCCGGGCGATCAGGGGGTTGGCGAACAGCGCCCCGCCCATGCTGAACGCGGCCAGCGCCACTCCCTCGACCAGGATCTGCATGCCGAGGTAGGTGAGGTCGAGGTGGGCGTGGTGCATGACCTGGCCCAGCAGCTCGGCCAGCGGCGGGCAGCACGGGTAGGAGATGCCGATCTTGTCGAGGTACCGCTGGTACGCCTCCACGTGGCGGGCCTCGTCGCCCACCTGGACCGCGGCGTACAGCTTGTCGTCCAGCGAGTCGGCGGCGGCGCAGATCTTGGCCGTGGCCAGCAGGGCCCCCTGCTCGCCGTGCATGAACTGGCTGACCAGCCAGCCGTGCTGCTGCGCCACGAACTCCCGCCGCAGCGCCGGCGTGCTGCCGAGCGCGTCGGTCAGCGGGCTGCCGAGCCGGCTCCAGTCGATGCCCCCGGGCGTGTCCGGGGGCACCTCGGCCCCCGGGTCGACGTCGATCGACCAGTCGAGGTCGACGGACGGGTTCCACTGGCCGGCCTTGGTCCGCTCGTAGAGCCGGGACACCCCGGGGCGGCGCGCGTCGTAGTCCCACACGATGCTGGCGGGCACGCCCATGTCGACGTGCTCGACCGCTGCGCTGACCCTCGGCACCACGCCCCCCGGAACGAAGCTAGCGCGAGTGTTCTATGACGTGAGTGTTAGCTGGTCAACCCTGAATGTCACGCTCTGTCGTTCCACGGGCACGTAACCGGATCATCCGACGAGCCCGCAGCGCTCCCAGACCTCGGGGAAGCGGTCGTCCTCGGGTGTCAGGGCCATGAGCTCGTCGAACGTGAACGCCCGCACGAAGCAGTCGGCGGCGATGAAGGCGGCGGCGTGGTCGAGCCCCGCCTCCTCGGCGCCCAGCATGATCTGGGACCGGCTGCCCACCAGGTAGAGCGCGTCGAGCGAGCGGGTGGGCGACCCGCCGTCCGCGCCCTCGTCGACCGACTCGGGGGCACAGGCCTCCAGGGCGACCTCGGTGTCGTCGGCCGCCACGTGGGCGATGTCGGGCGGACCGGCCGCAGACCACGACTCGAACGCCCGCAGCAGCTCGGCCGTGTCGCCCTCGCTGTCGCCCACGAGCCGGGCCTGCAGGCACGTGCGTCCGTCGGCCTCGTAGGCCACGGCGTGGTCGCCGCCCCAGCCGTCGACCGCGGCCAGCGCCACCAGGGGGTCGATGCGCTCGACCAGCATGACGTAGAGCGTGGCCGCGCCCAGCGGGCCGGGCTCGCCGATCTCCCGGGCGCCGTCGGGGACGTCGGGGGCGTCGACGTCCTGGCCGTCGTCGCGGTCGAACCAGGCCCGGGGGTCGAAGAACTGCTCGGACGTCGACGGTGGGTCGGCGAACGCCTCGTCGACCCCGGCATTGCCGCCCGCGCCGGCGATCAGGTCCACCAGCGGCCCGCCCACGATGTACGGCACCGCGAACTGGGCCTGCAGCGCACCCGGGACGCCGCCCAGGTCGGCCTCGGCCTCCTCGACACCGGCGTCGTTCTCCTGGAAGTACCGGTCCCGCTCCTCGTCGCTCAGCATGTCGACCCAGGCGTTCTCGATGCGGACCGCATCGCCCTCCACCAGCGCCTCGTGGCCCTCCCAGGCGGCCGGCGTGTCCTCGATCGCCGGGTCCTGGATGTCGAAGTGCTGGTCCTGGAGGACGTGGGTCAGCTCGTGCACCAGCGTCCCCCGCAGGGCTGGCGTCAGCTCGTCGCCCCGCACCACCACCCGCTCCGAGGACGGGTCGTAGAACGCCAGCGTGCCGGTGTCGCCCAGCTCGTTGCTGGACTCCAGCAGGTCCGTCCCGGGCGGGATCAGGCCCATGGCGGTCATGACCGCGGTGGTCTCCTCGAGGTACCGGCGGTCCTCGTCGGTGAGGCCGTCCTCCTCGACCCGGGTCGCGTCCGAGTACTCCTCCTCGGACAGGAAGTCGACGGCGACCGGGTGGTCGAACTCGAGGCCCCGTTCGTCCTCCACGAACCCGGCCAGGTCGGCCACCCGCTCGTCCCAGTCGTCGGGGTGATCGTCGCCGCCCGTGACGACCAGCGCGGCCCCGCCCAGCCCGGCCAGCGCCACGACACCCACGGCCACGATCGGCCAGCGGCGGCGACGCCCCGGCGGGGCCGGCGGCCCGTTGGGCGGGTACGCGGCGTGCGGGTACGGCGGTGTGAAATAGCCGGGCGGGGGCGGCAGGGGCGCGTACCCGGCTGAGGGCGGAGGCGGCTCCCGACCCGGCGGGGGCGGTGGAGGACGTTCCCCGTACGCCGGCGATGGCGGCGGAGCCGGCGGAGCCCACCGCGGCGGAGGGTCGCCACGCGGCTCGTCTTGCCAGCCGGTCACGACGCGGCGTCCAGCCCCGCCCGGAGGTCGGCCACGAACGCGCCCGCGACCTCCGGCCCGCCCCCGTCGAGCAGACGGCGGACCAGCGCCGAGCCGACGACGACGCCGTCGGCCACGGCCGCCACCTCGGCCGCCTGCTGCCGGTTCGACACCCCGACGCCGATCAGCACCGGCTTGTCGGTGAGCCCCTTCAGCCGCCGGGCGATCTCCAGCGCGGACCGCGCCAGCTCGGCCCGCTCGCCGGTCACGCCGAGCAGCCCGACCCCGTACACCCAGCCCCGGGTCCGGTCGCAGATGCGGGCCAGCCGCTCGTCGGACCCGGTCGGCGCGGCCAACAGCACCGTGGCCACGCCCGCGGCGTCGGCCGCGGCGGCCCACTCCCCCACCTCCTCGAGCGGCAGGTCGGGGACGATCGCCCCGGCCACCCCCGCGGCGGCCAGCGACAAGGCGAACCGCTCGTGCCCGTAGCGGTGGACGCTGTTGTAGTAGGTCATGACGACGAGCGGGACCCCGCCGGTCTCGATCTCGCCCATGGCCGACACGATCGCCTGGGGCGTGGCGCCGGCGGCCAGGGCCCGCTCCGACGCCTCCTGGATCGTCGGCCCGTCCATCACCGGGTCCGAGAAGGGGATGCCGACCTCGATGGCGTCGGCACCCGCCGCAGCGCAGGCCTCGACCGTCCGCTCCCAGCCGGGCAGCCCGCCGGTCACGTAGGGCACCAGCAGCTTGCGGCCGGAGTCGCGGGCGCCGCGCAGCCGGGACGCCAGCAGGCTCACGCCCACCGCGGCGCCGTCCGTCACCGCGCTCACCGGTTCCCCTCGCCGAGGATCTGCGCCACCTGGGCCACGTCCTTGTCGCCGCGCCCGGACAGGTTCACCAGCACCACCTTGCCACCCAGCGACTCCCGCTCGCGGCTCACCCAGGCCAGGGCGTGGGCCGACTCCAGCGCCGGGATGATGCCCTCGGTCCGGGCCAGGAGCTCGAACGCGGCCAGCACCTCGGGGTCGGTGGCCGGCACGTAGCGAGCCCGGCCCAGCGCGGCCAGGTGGGCGTGCTCGGGCCCGACACCCGGGTAGTCGAGCCCGGCAGACACCGACTCGGCCTCCAGGACCTGGCCCTCCTCGTCCTGGAGGAGGAACGACTTCGACCCGTGGACCACGCCCGGGATGCCGTGGCCGATGGCGGCGCCGCCCGCCGGCTCGACGCCGACCAGCTCGACGCCGGGGAGGTCGACGAAGCCGGAGAAGATGCCGATGGCGTTGGACCCGCCGCCCACGCACGCCACCACCACGTCGGGGTCCCGCGCGAGCAGGGCCCGGCACTGCTCCCGGGCCTCGTCGCCGATCACCCGGTGCAGCTCCCGGACCATGAACGGATACGGGTGCGGTCCCATCGCCGAGCCGAGCAGGTAGTGGGTCGTCCCGACGGTGGCCACCCAGTCCCGCAGCGCCTCGTTGACCGCGTCCTTGAGCGTGCGGCTGCCCGACGACGCCGGCCGCACCTCGGCCCCCAGCAGCCGCATGCGGAACACGTTGAGCGCCTGGCGCTCCATGTCCACGTCGCCCATGTACACCGTGCACTCGAGGCCGAGCAGGGCGGCGGCGGTGGCGGCGGCCACGCCGTGCTGGCCGGCCCCGGTCTCGGCCACCAGCCGGGTCTTGCCCATCCGCCGGGCCAGCAACGCCTGGCCCAGCACGTTGTTGATCTTGTGCGAGCCGGTGTGGTTGAGGTCCTCGCGCTTGAGCAGCACCCGGCAGCCCAGCTCGGCCGACAGGTTGGCGCAGTCGGTGAGCAGCGACGGGCGGCCCGCATAGTCCGTGAGGAGCCGGTCGAGCTCGGCCCGGAACGCGGGGTCGCCCCAGGCCTGCCGGAAGGCGACCTCCAGCTCCTGACACGCCGGGACCAGGGTCTCCGGCACGTAGACGCCGCCGAAGTCGCCGAAGCGGCCGGTGGGGCCCGGGTCGCCCATCACGGGCGCGGTCGAGGTGTCGGTCATGGGGTGCTCTCGATGTCGGGGATCACGGGCGCTCGTCCACCATCCAGTCGAACGGTCGGACGGCGCGGTCGCCCTGCTCGGGCGGGGCGGGGGGCTCGGCGGCCTTGGCGGCCTCCACGAATGCCCGGATCTTGCTGGCGTCCTTGCGGCCGGGCCGGGTCTCGACCCCGGTCGACACGTCGACGCCCCACGGGCGCACGACCCGGATGGCGTCCGCCACGTTGGCCGGCGTCAGGCCGCCGGCCAGGATGATCCGCCGGTTCGACGGCGCGCCCTCGGCGAGCGACCAGTCGAACACCTCGCCGGAGCCGGGCGTGGCCGAGTCGACCAGGATGGCGTCGGCGCCGTACTCGTCGGCCTCGTCGAGGCGCGGGTCGCCGGCGGCGAACGCGCGGATCAGCAGCGCGACCCGCTGGCGGATCCAATGGCCGTCGGCCGGCGAGCCCAGGCCGTGGAGCTGCACCGCCCGCACCTTGGCCTGATGGGCGGCGTCGACCACCCGCTGGCGGAGCTCGTCCTTGAACACGCCGACCGTGACGATCTCGGCCGGCAGCCGGCGCACGATCTCGGCGGCGCGCTGGGGGGCAATCTGGCGGGGCGACGGCGCGAAGACGAAGCCCACGGCGTCGGCGCCCATGGCGACCGCCACCAGGGCGTCCTCTTCGTTCGTGATCCCGCAGACCTTGACGAACACGCAGGCAGGCTACCGACCGGCGGTGCTCACCCGAAGCGGGATCCGCCCGGTCAGGCGCGCAGCGCGGCGACCGCGGCGGCGGGGTCGGGCGCGGTGACCAGGGACTCGCCCACCAGCACCGCGTCGAAGCCGGCCGCGGCCAGGGCGCGGGCGTCCTCGGGGCCGCGGATGCCCGACTCGGCCACCCGCACCACGGACGGCGGCATGGCCGCCCCCACCCGCACGGCCCGGTCGTGGTCGACCTCGAACGTGACGAGGTCGCGCTGGTTGACCCCCACCAGCGTGGCGCCTGCGGCAAGCCCGCGGTCGAGCTCCTGCTCGTCGTGCACCTCCACCAGCACGTCGAGGCCGACGTCGAGCGCCAGGGTGTGCAGCTCGACGAGCTCGTCGTCGTCGAGCGCCGCGGCGATGAGCAGCACGGCGTCGGCGCCCATGAGCCGGGCGTCGCACACGTCGGCCGGGGCCACGGTGAAGTCCTTGCGCAGCACGGGGAGCCGCGTGGCGGCCCGGGCCGCCTGCAGGTCGGCCGGCGAGCCGCCGAAGAACTTGGCATCGGTCAGCACGGAGAGGCAGGCCGCGCCGCCCCGCTCGTAGGCCCGGGCGGTCTCCGCCGGGTCGAGGCCCGCGGCCAGGTCCCCCTTGGACGGCGACCGGCGTTTGACCTCGGCGATGACCGCGACGCTCCCCTCGCCCGAGGCGGACCGCAGCGCGGCGGCGAACCCCCGGGCGGGCGCGCGGGCCGACGCCTCGGCCACCAGCGGGCCGAGCGGCCGGTCGTCCCGCTCCGCCGCCGCCCGGTGGGCGGCCAGGATGCGGTCGAGGTACGTGGCCACCGGCCGGTGGCTCAGCCGCCGCCCTTGCGCCGCACGACCGCGAGCTCCCGCATGTCGGGCGCCCCGGCCAGCAGGCCCCCGAACGCCCCCATGGCCTCCATCATGGCCGGGCTGGTCATGTGCGCCTGCAGGGCGTCGTCGTCGCTGTAGTGCTCGTAGAACCACACCACGTCGGGATCCGTCGTGTCGGTGTGCAGCACGTACTGGAGCGTTCCGGGCTCGCCTTCCGTGGCCTCGACCAGCTTCTCGAGCGCCGCGACCACCTCGTCGCGCTTCCCGTCGGCGGTGGTCAGCTTCACGATGAACGTCTTCTCCGGCATGAGCCGGGACCCTAGCGGGGCTACTCGCCCGGCTTCCCGCTCATCGCCCGCAGCGGGGCCAGCACGAACAGGCCGAAGGCCAGGACGAACAGACCGCCGGACAGAGCCATCAGCTCGGCCGACAGGAACACGAGCGACCCGGCGCCGGCGCCGATGGCGGCCAGCAGCGTGGCCGGGGGCAGCAGGGCCCACCACCCGCTCAGGGCCCGGACCGGGCGCACGGGGTGCCCGTCGACCAGGTCGGCCCAGTCCTCGGGCGGGATGTAGGCGACGTCGCCGTCCTCCTCGGCCCACGACGTGGTCGGTCCGGTGGGACCGGCCGGCGTCGCCGGGCGGGGCGGGGCGGTCAGCTGGCGGTCGTAGGCGGCGCGTCGTCCGGGGTCCCGCAGGACGTGCCAGGCGGCGTTGACGTCGCGCATGCGGCGCGGGTCGCCGCCGGCGTCGGGGTGATGGTCGCGGGCGGCGCGCCGGTAGGCCGCCCGCACCTCTTCGGCGGTGGCCGTCACCGCCAGCCCGAGGACCTCGTAGTGCGACGGCACCGGCCCCTCAGCCCCCGATCGGCAGGTCGACGACGGTGGCGGGGACCGGCCCGCCGGCCGTGGTCACCTCGGCGGCGACCGGCGGTTCGACCGCGCGGGCCACGATCCCCAGGGCCACGGTGCCGCCCTCGGGATGGGGGGCCACGGACGTGACCCGGCCGACCTCCTTGCCGTCGATCACCACGGCGTCCGCCGCGGCCGGGGCCCCGCCGGGCACCAGGATCCCCCGGATCCGGCGCGGCACGTGACCGCCCCGGCTGTCGATGCGGGCCACCAGCTCCTGGCCGGTGAAGCAACCCTTGGTGAAGTCGACCGAGGCGTCGACGACCGCCTGGCCGGCCTCGGCCGGGATCGTGGCGTCGGTCAGCTCGGCGCCCAGCGCCGGCACCCCGGCCCGGACGCGCAGTGACTCGTAGGCGGCCCCGTCGGCCGGCTGGACGCCCGGCGGCGCCACGACATCGGGCCCCAGCAGGTCGACGCCCTCGACGCCCGGCCACAGCGCGGGCACCGCGAGGCCCGCGTCCCCGTCGCCGGCGGCCTCCCGGGCGGCGGCCTCGGCCCCCGGCCCCCGCAGCGCGACGGCCCGCCAGGCGAGCGGGTCGACGTCGGCCTTGGTCCGCAGCAGGAACCGCCGGAGCCGGCCCAGCACCGCCTCGCCGTGCCCGCCGTCGACGTCGAGGACCAGCTCGTCCCCGCGGCGCCGGGTCACCCGCAGCCAGGCGTCGACCTTGCCGGTGGGCGCCAGCAGGAACGACAGGGCGGTCGAGCCGACGTCGAGGTCCTCGACGTCCTGGCTGAGCTGGCCCTGCAGGTAGGCGACCGCGTCCGGGCCCGCCACCCGCACGACATCACGCTCGATCTCGATCGCCCCCAGGGAGTGGCGCAGGTCGATCATGCGTGCAGTCTGTCAGGCCCGCGGTAGAACGAGGCCATGGCCGAAGCCGTGCTGCTCGTGGACCCGCCGGTCGCCGACCTCGCCGACCACCTGGCCCGGGGCGGGGGTGCCGGGTTGGACCGGGCGCTCAGCCTGGGGCCGGGGGCGACGATCCAGGAGGTCATCCTGTCCGGCCTGCGGGGGCGGGGCGGGGGTGGGTTCCCGACCGGGCGCAAGTGGCAGTCGGTGCGGGACGCGGCGGACGGCGGGGGCGCCGAGCGGACGTTCGTGGTGTGCAACGGGGCCGAAGGCGAGCCGGCGACGTTCAAGGACCGGGCGTTGATCCGGGCCAACCCCTACGCCGTGGTCGAGGGCCTGGCCATCGCCGCGTTCGCCGTCGGCGCCGAGGCCGCCTACATCGGGACCAAGGCCAGCTTCGGGCCCGAGTCCGAGCGGCTGGTCGCCGCCGTCGAGGAGATGGCCGCCGAGGGGCTGTTCGGCGACCTGCCGGTGCAGGTCGTGCTCGGCCCCGATGACTACCTGTTCGGCGAGGAGACCGGCCTGCTCCAGGTCATCGAGGGCAGCGACCCCCTCCCCCGCCTGGTCCCGCCCTACATCGAGGGCCTCTTCGCCACCGTCCCCGGTAGCGGCTGGACCCCGCCGGTGGAGGGTGTGCGGCCCGACGAGTTCGCCGCCTCCAACCCCACCGTCGTCAACAACGTCGAGACCCTCGCCGCCGTCTGCCAGGTCCTGGCGCGCGGCCCCGAGTGGCACCGCTCGCTCGGCACCGAGCGGTCGCCCGGCGTCGTCGTGGCCACCGTGGTGGGCGACGTGGTCCGCCCGGGGGTGGGCGAGGTCGAGCTGGGCACCCCGCTGCGGGAGGTCATCGACCGGGTCGGCGGGGGCGTCGCCCCGGGCCGGACGATCAAGGCCGTCCTGCCCGGGGTGGCCAACCCGCTCATCACCGGCGACGCCCTCGACGCCCCCTGCAGCTACGAGGGCCTGGACGCGGTCGGCTCGGGCATGGGTGCGGCGGGGTTCTGGGTGCTCGACGACACCACATCGATGATCGAGACCGCCCGGGCCGTGTCCGGCTTCCTGGCCGCCGAGTCGTGCGGCCAGTGCCCCGCCTGCAAGCTGGGCTGCACGGCCGTCACCGAGGGCCTCGACCGGCTGCTCGCTGCCACCGCCACCCCCGAGGACGTCGAGGTCATGGCCTACCGCCTGCGGACGGTGACCGACGGCAACCGGTGCTACCTGCCGGTGCAGGAGCAGCGGGTGATCGGCAGCGTCCTCGCCAACTGCGTGGACGAGATCAACGACGCCCTCGACGGTGTCGCCCCGACGCTGCGGGGCCTCGAGGTCCCCAAGCTCACCGCCCTCTGACGGATTTGGCGGCGCATGCGCCGCATATACGACGTATGCGCCGCCAAATCACTAGGCGCGGGACCGGCGGCCCGCCGTCATCCGCCGGGCGGCCGGGACCGCGGCCAGCAGCGCCCGCGCCTTGTTGCGGCACTCCAGGTCCTCGTGCTCCGGGACCGAGTCGGCGACGATGCCCGCGCCCGCCTGGACCGACGCCCGGCCTTCGTCGTCGACCACCATCGTGCGGATGGCGATGGCCGTGTCGATGTTGCCGGAGAAGTCGAGGTAGCCGACCACGCCGGCGTAGGGGCCCCGCTTGGTCGGCTCCAGGGCGTCGATGATCTCCATGGCCCGGACCTTGGGCGCCCCCGACACCGTGCCCGCCGGCAGCGTGGCCCGGAGCACGTCGATCGCCGTCCTCCCCTCGGCCAGTTGCCCCGACACCTGCGAGGTCAGGTGCATGACGTGGCTGTAACGCTCCAGCGTCAGGTACTCGTCGACCTGCTCGGTGCCGAACCGGACAACCCGCCCCACGTCGTTGCGGGCCAGGTCGACCAGCATCACGTGCTCGGCGATCTCCTTGGGATGTTCCCGCAGCTCGCCCGCCAGGCGGGCGTCGTCCTCGTCGGTCACACCCCGCCGCCGGGTGCCGGCGATGGGCCGGGAGATGACCTTGCCGTCGGTCAGGCGCACCAGCGGCTCCGGCGACGCCCCCACGAGCGTCAGGCCTGGCTGGCGGACGAAGTACATGTACGGGCTCGGGTTGACCTGGCGCAGCACCCGGTAGACGTCGAACGGCTCGGCGCCGAGGTCGAAGTCGAAACGCTGCGACAGCACGACCTGGAAGATGTCGCCGGCCAGGATGTGCTCCCGGGCCACCTCGACCGCCCGGCCGTACAGGTCGGTGCCCATCGTCGAGTGGACCGCGGGGAGCTCGTCCGCTGCGCCGGGCGGCTCCACCAGCAGCTCGTCGACCGGGCGGGCCCCGTCGGCCGCCAGCTGGTCGAGCCGGGACACGGCGTCCCGGTAGAGCGCCGCCAGCGCATCGTCGTCCGCGCCGGGCGGCACCAGCACGTTCTCGATCAGCACCACCCGCTGGCGCCAGTGGTCGTAGGCCGCGAGCTGGCCGATGACCGACACCACGGCGTCGGCGTGGCCCTGGTCGTCCTTGGGAACGTCGGGCAGATGCTCGACCTCCCGCACGACGTCGTAGCCGAGGTAGCCGAGCACGCCGCCGTGCAACGGCGGGAGGTCGGGCAGCGCGGGGGCGTGCCAGTCACCGAGCAGCGCCTCCAGGGCGGCGAGGATGCCCCGGTCGCGGGGCACGGACGCGGCGACGGTGCCGTCCACGGTCACGTCGAGGCCCCGCGCCGTCAGCGTGGCCAGTGGATTGCGGCCGATGAACGACCAGCGGCTCCAGCGGGCCTCGCCGTGCTCGACCGACTCCAACAGGAACCCGGTGTCGTCGCCCACGAGGCGGGCGAACGCGGCGACGGGGGTGGTCAGGTCCGCCAGCAGCTCGCGCCACACGGGGATGACCGTGTGGGTGCGGGCCAGGCCGCGGAACTCGTCGAGGGAGGGCCGGATCACGGGGCGGGGCGTTCAGGCGCCGTCGCCGGGCCCGAAGACCCGGAAGAAGCACGACCGCGCCCCGGTGTGGCAGGCGCCGCCGCCCTGCTGGTCGACCAAGAACAGCAGGGTGTCGCCGTCGCAGTCGTAGTGGGCCGAGCGGACGATCTGGACCTCGCCCGAGGTCTCGCCCTTGCGCCACACCTCCTGGCGGCTGCGGCTCCAGAACACCGTGCGCCCCTCCTCCAGCGTCAGGCGCAGCGTCTTGTCGTTCATCCACGCCATCATCAGGACCTCGCCGGAGGTGGCGTCCTGGACGATGGCGGGGACCAGGCCGTCGGCGTTGTACGCCACCTGGGCGAGCTGGTCCTCGGAGGCGTCGATCGGCACCCCGCCATGCTACGACCGCCCCTGCGTGAGGCCGAATCCGATTGGGCTGCCCTGTCGATCCGAACAGTTCGCGTTCGTACGGGAGGTAGGAACAACGACGGAGGAGGCCCGATGGCAACACTCACCGTGATCGAGAACCTGAGCCTGGACGGTGTCATGCAGGCGCCCGGCCGGCCCGACGAGGACGAGCGCGACGGCTTCGCACACGGCGGCTGGGCGATCCCCTACAACGACGAGGTGCTCGGGCGGGTCATGGGCGAGCACATGGCCCGCGACAGCTCGCTGCTGCTGGGCCGGCGCACCTACGAGGACTTCGCCGGCTTCTGGCCCCGCCAGACGGACAACCCGTTCACCGCCGTGCTCGAGGCCCGCACGAAGTACGTTGTGTCGTCCACGCTGCAGGAGCCCCTGCCGTGGGCCAACTCGGTCCTACTGCGGGGCGACGCGGCCGAGGCGGTCGCCGGCGTGATGCAGCGCACCGCCGAGGACCTCGTCGTGCTGGGCAGCGGCGAGCTGGTGCGGGCGCTGGCCGCCGGCGGCCTGGTCGACGAGTACCTGCTGGTCGTCCACCCGCTCGTCCTGGGCTCGGGCCGGCGGCTGTTCCCGGACCGCGGGCCGCGCCAGGACCTGCGGCTGGTGGACTCGGTCACGACCACCACGGGCGCGACGGTGGCGACCTTCGCCCCCGGCTAGAGGTACAAGCCGGTCGACGCCTCGCCCAGGCGGCGGGCGGCGACGGCGTGGACGTCGCGCTCGCGCAGGATGATGTAGTCGTCGCCCCTGACCTCGACCTCGTAGCGGTCCTCGGGGTTGAACAGCACCCGGTCGCCCACCTGCATGGCCCGCACGTTGGGCCCGACCGCCACGACCTCGGCCCAGGCCAGGCGCTTGGACATCTGCGCGGTGGCGGGGATGAGGATGCCGCCCGACGACGTGCGTTCGCCCTCGCTGTTGGCGGCGCTCACGAGGATGCGGTCGTTGAGCATCTTGATCGCCAGCTTGTCGCGATCGGCGCGGCCGTTGTCGAGGGTGGGAGCGCTGGCGGGGGCGGGCTCTGGCACGTCATCGACGCTACCGTCCTCGTCTCGTGACCGACGACTCGACCCGGCCCGTCGCCGTCGCCACGGCGGACGGGCGGACCCTGGCCGGCGACCTGGGCTCGCCCCCGGAGCCCCGCGCCGCGGCCGTCGTGTGCCACCCGCACCCGGCCTACGGCGGCGACCGCCACAACCCGGTGGTCGACGCCCTGTTCCGGGCCTTGCCGGCCGCGGGCGTGGCCGCGCTGCGGTTCGACTTCGGTCCCGCAGCCGCCGCGTCCGGCGGCGACGCAGCGGCTCGGGAAGAGGTGGTCGCAGCGCTCGACCACCTGGCCGCAGCCGTGCCGAGCGTGCCGCTGTGGCTCGCCGGCTACTCGTTCGGCGCGGACGTGTGCCTGGCGGTCGACGACCCGCGCCCCGCCGGCTGGGTGGCGGTGGCCCCGCCGCTGGTCTTCGGCGGCCCGCCGGTGCCGGCGTCCGGCGACCCCCGCCCCGCGCTGGTGCTCGTCCCCGAGCACGACCAGTACTCGTCGCCGGCCCAGACCCGCGAGGCCGCCGCCGGGTGGCCGGACGCCACGGTCGAGGTCGTCCCGGGGGCGGACCACTTCATGGCGGGGTCGGCCCGCCGGGTGGCGGAGGCGGTGACGGCCTGGCTCGCGGACCGATGACCGGCGAGGCCTCCGACTACCCCGCCCACCTGCTGGCCCGCACCCCGGCGCCACCCTACGAGGGCGAGGGTCCGTTCGCCCTGTGGCACGTCAGCGAGGACCCCTCGCTCCACCGGTTCGAGCCGCGGCCGTCGCCCACCGGCGACGACGAAGGGCTCATGGTGTGGGCCCTCGACACCCGCCACCTGCCCACGTTCTGGTTCCCCCGGGACTGCCCACGGCTCTGCCTGTGGCCGGCGGCCACCACCACGCCGGAGGACCGGGAGCGGTTCTTCGGCCAGAGCTCGCTCCCTCGCGTCCACGTGACCGAGGGTGGATGGCTGGACAGGATCCGGGCCTGCGAGCTGTACGCCTACCGGCTGCCCACCGAGCCGTTCCGGCCCCACTCGGTCGGCGGCTACTGGATCGCCCGCGAGGCGGTCGAGGCCGACGAGCGGGTGGCCGTGGGCGACGTGCTCGCACGCCACGCCGAGGCCGGGATCGAGCTGCGGATCGTGCCGTCGATCTGGCCGATCACGCACCGCGTGGTGGCGTCGACCGTGGCGTTCAGCGGCTCCCGGCTGCGCAACGCGTCTGCCGACCCCGGCGCCGACGTCGTCATGTGACGGTGCCGCCGGCCCGCCAGTAGTCGCCGCCCGGCTCCCGGTCGAGGAACCCCTCGTCGACCAGGTAGCGGCGCAGCGCGGCCACGTCCGGGTGGAACCGGCGGAGGATCGCGTTGACCTGCCGCTCCGAGTAGCGGACGCCCACGTCGAACTCCTGGGCCAGCCGGTCGAGCACGATCAGCTTCTTCGACCGCTGGGCCGGGATCTGGGTCAGCCGCCCGGCCCGCAGGTACGTGCGCAGGACACGGGCCTCGTCCTCGGGGACGTCGCCGGTGGGATCGGGAGCGGGGCGCTCGGGCGCCGCCGCCACGGCCGCCAGCCGGAAGGCCTCGCCCAGCAGCACGTGCTCGCCGCCCTCGCCCCGCACGACCAGCTCGCCGGCCACCAGCCGGGCCAGCGCCTCGGCCGCCTCCCGGGTCGTCAGGCCGGTCACCCGGCGGACGTCCTCGATCGTCGTGGCACCGAGGACCAGGGCGGCGACCACCCGGCGCCGGTCCTCGTCGGCCAGCAGCCCGGCGATCGCGGCGGCGTCCGGGACCGGGGCGGCGGGCAGGTCGGCGTCGGGGTCCGGGAGCTCGGCGGCCACGGCCCCAGGGTAGGACGGGCCCAGGGTAGGACGGGCCGACCGTGCCGAGAGAGTCAGACGGGGCGGACGATCACGCCCGCCCGCTGCAGCGCATCCTTGGCCTCGGCCACGGTGTGCTCGCCGAAGTGGAAGATCGACGCGGCCAGCACCGCGTCGGCCCCGCCCTCGATCACGCCGTCGACCAGGTGCTCCAGCGTCCCCACCCCGCCGCTCGCGATCACCGGCACGTTGACGGCGTCGGTGACGGCGCGGGTGAGCTCGAGGTCGAAGCCTTCCTTCGTGCCGTCGCGGTCCATGGACGTGAGGAGGATCTCGCCGGCGCCGAGTGCCGCCGCCTCCCAGGCCCACCCGATCGCGTCGAGGCCGGTCGGCGTCCGGCCTCCGTGGGTCGTGACCTCGAACCCGTCGCCGCTCGGCCGCCGGCGGGCGTCGATGGCGACGACCACGCACTGGGCGCCGAACTCCTCGGCCAGCTCGGCCACCAGTTCGGGCCGGTCGACGGCGGCGGTATTGACGGACACCTTCTCGGCCCCGGCCATGAGCAGCTGGCGGGCGTCCTCCACCGAGCGCACCCCACCGCCGACGGTGAAGGGGATGAACACCTCCTCGGCCACTCGCCGGGCCACGTCGACCATCGTGTCGCGGGCGTCCGACGACGCCGTGATGTCGAGGAAAACCAGCTCGTCGGCGCCCTCGGCGTCGTAGCGGGCGGCCAGCTCGACGGGGTCGCCGGCGTCGCGCAGCCCCACGAAGTTGACGCCCTTGACCACCCGGCCGGCGTCGACGTCGAGGCAGGGGACCACCCGGACGCTACGCATCGCCGGACCCCAGCGGCGTGCCCGACACGGTGTCGAGGGCGTCGGACAGCCGGAACGCCCCCTCGTAGAGCGCCCGGCCCACGATGACCCCGGCCGGGCGGCGGCCCTCGACCTCGAGGGCGGCCAGGGCCCGGAGGTCCGACAACGACCCCACGCCGCCCGAGGCCACCACGTCGAGCTCGGTGGTGGCCAGGACGTCGGCCAGCTGGTCGAGGGCGGGGCCGGCCAGCGTGCCGTCCCGGCCGATCTCGGTCACCACCAGGGCGGCCACCCCGGCGTCGCCGAACCGGCGGGCCACGTCGACCAGGTCGTGGCCCGACCCCTCGACCCACCCCCGCACGGCCACGTCCCGGCCCCGGGCGTCGAGGCCCAGGGCGACCTGGCCCGGGTAGCGGGCGGCGAGCCGCCGGACCCAACCCGGGTCCTCGAGCGCGGCGGTGCCGACGACGACCCGGCGGACGCCCGCACCGAGCAGGGCATCCGCTGCGGCGTCGTCCCGCACGCCGCCGCCCGCCTGGACCGGGACGTCGAGGCCGGCGGCGATGGCCGCCACCACCGGGCGGTTGACCGCCTCGCCGGTGCGGGCGGCGTCGAGATCGACGACGTGGACCCAGGGCGCCCCGGCGGCGGCGAACCCCCGGGCCTGTGACACCGGATCGTCGCCGTAGACGGTCTCGCGGCCGTAGTCGCCCTGGTAGAGGCGCACGCAGCGCCCGCCGCGCAGGTCGATCGCGGGATAGAGGTCCACCCTCAGGCCGCCTCGGCCTGGCCGGCGGCGGCCCGCACGAAGTTGGCCAGGATGGCGAGCCCGGTGCTGCCCGACTTCTCCGGGTGGAACTGGGTGGCCCACAGCGCGTCGCGCTCGACCGCGGCCACCACGGGGCCCCCGTAGTCGCACACGGCCACCGCGTGGTGCGGAGAGTCGGCGGCGAACGAGTGCACGAAGTACGTCCAGACAGGGTCGGGCAGTCCGTCCAGCAGCCCGGACTGCCCGCGCCGGATGACGACGTTCCACTGCATCTGCGGATGCTTCACGCCCTCGGGCAGGCGCCGGACGATGCCCGGCAGCACGCCGAGCCCGGGCACGTCGGGGCTCTCCTCCGAGCCCTCGTACAGCATCTGCATGCCGATGCACACGCCCAGGAACGGGCGGCCGGAGCCCGCGCACTCGATGGCCAGCTCGTCGAGCTCGGCCCGTTCCAGCTCCTCCATGCAGCGCCCGAACGCCCCGACCCCGGGCAGGACCACGCCGGACGCCTCGCGGATGAGGCCGTGGTCGGCGGTGAGCCGGGCGTCGGCGCCGGCCCGCTCCAGCGCCTTCTGCGCCGAGTGGAGGTTGCCGATGCCGTAGTCGAGGACGGCGACGAGGGGCATTGAGGCGACGATCCTAGGGTGAGGGTGGGGCGGGCCCCGAACGGGATTCCCCGACCGGGATCCGCATGTTCCACAGGCTGATGGCCCGGGTCTCGCGCTCCCAGCCCAGCACGCTGAGCGTGGCCGTGCCCAGGAGGAGGCGACCGCCGAACGTAGCCGGCTGCTCGAGCCAGCGGGCGGCCAGGACCCGGAGCTGGTGACCGTGCCCCACCACCAGCGCCCGCGTCCGGGCTTCGGCCAGGACCCGGGTGATGACGCGGTCGGCGCGGGCCGCCACCGCGTCGGCTGTCTCGCCGCCCGGCGAGGGATGGCTCCAGACGGTCCACCCGGGCTCGGCTTCGCGGATCGTGGCGGTGGTCAGGCCCTCGTACTCGCCGTAGTCCCACTCGGCCAGGTCCGGGTCGGGCTCCGCCTCGGGGCGGCCCGCCAGGGCGGCGGTCTCGGCCGCTCGCCGGCGGGGGCTTGTGAGGACCAGGTCGAACTCGACGGGGGCCAGGATGGGCGCGAGCCGGCGCCCCTCGACCTCGCCCTCGGCCGTGAGCGGCAGGTCGGTGCGGCTGGTGTGGCGCCCGCTGCGGCTCCACTCGGTCTCCCCGTGCCGGGCGAGCCACACCTCGGGGCGGTTCACCCCCTCAGCTTGCCTCGCCGGCGGGCGGCGAACACGCGCAACCGGTGACGTGCCGGTCACCCTGCGGCATGCTAGGCAGATGCTGCTCGTCGGAACCGCGGACGGACTGCTCGACCTCGCCCTCGACGGGAACGAGCTGCGGCGCACACTGCCGGGGGCCGACGTCGTGGCCGTGGACGGGGACTGGGCCATCGCGGACGGCTGGGTCATCGCCCTCGCGTCCGGGGCGGCCATCGCCCTCGACGGGCTCGTGCCCCGGTGCGTCACCGCCATCGACGGCGGCCGGGCGCTGGTCGGCACCAGCGACGCCCGGCTGGTCGAGGTCGGCGGGCCCGACGGCCCGCAGCGGGACGGCGGGTTCGACCAGGTCCCCACCCGGCCGTCGTGGACGACGCCGTGGGGCGGCCCGCCTGACACCCGCTCGGTGGCCGTCGGACCGAAGGGCCCGTTCGCCGGTGTCCACGTGGGCGGCGTGTGGCGGCGGGACACGACCGGCTGGATCGAGGTGGTCCCGGCCGAAGCCGACGACCACCAGGTCGTCACCGCCGGCGACAGGGTGGCGGTGGCGGCCGCTATCGGGGTCGGCCAGAGCGACGACGGTGGCGACACCTGGGTGTGGAGCCACGACGGCCTCCACGCCCCGTACTGCCGGGCGGTGGCCCTGGCCGACGGCTGGCTGCTGGCCGGCGCCTCCACCGGCCCGGCCACCCAGGACGGCGCGGTCTACCGGCGGCCGGTCGAGGATCCCAAGACCCCGTTCGTCCGGTGCGGCAGCGGCGACGACGGCGACCTGCCGGCGAGCTTCCCCCACAACGTGGACACGTTCTCGCTGGTCGCGGCCGGCGCCCTGGTGGCGGTCGGCACGCCCACCGGCGGGATCTACCTGTCCGAGGACAGCGGCGCCACTTGGCGGCCCCTCTCCGCCCCGGTTCCCGGGGTCCGCTGCCTGTCGTTCAGCGCCTGAGCTCGTTCCGGCGTTCGTTCGTGTCGGATTCCGCCACGAGCAAACGCCAGACCGCGTCCGCCACGGCGTCCGGCCCCAGCACCTCGGTGCCGAGCACCAGGTCCACAGCCCGGGACGGCACCACCACGTCGTGGAACGCCTGCCACACCGCCCGGTTGGCGCCGGCGTCGTCGCTGAGCTGGCGGCCGGCCTCCCGGCCGGCGACCCGGGCCGCGGCGCCGGCGGCCGACACGTCGAGCCGCACCACCAGGCAGTCGTGGTCGCGGGCCAGCGCGTCGAGCAGCGGGGCGTCGGACAGCCCGGTCGACTCGACCACGGCCGGGGCGCCGCCCTCGGCCACCCAGGCCATGATCTCGGCGTGCAGCGCCGGCAGCGCCTCGGCCTTGTCGGCCGCGAAGGCCGCGAGCGAGCCCCAGCGGGCCAGGATCTCGGGCTCCCGGTCGCGCCAGCGCAGGCCTCGCCGGCCGAGCACCTCCCCGATCGTCGACTTGCCGCTGCCGGGCGCGCCCAGCAGGACGACCACCTGGGCCACGGTGCGACCGCCTAGAGCGTGCCCTTGGTGGAGGGGATGCCGCCACCCTCGACCCGGACCGCGTCCCGCAGGCAGCGGGCGACGCCCTTGAACCCCGCCTCCACGATGTGGTGGGTGTTCCGCCCGGACCGCAGCCGGACGTGCAGCGTGATGCCGGCGGCGGTGGCGAACGACCGCCAGAAGTGCTCGGCCATCTCGGGGTTGAACGGCGGGTCGCCGAGCGCCAGGACCGGGCCGAGCGGCACGTCGTAGACGACGAACGGCCGCCCCGACAGGTCGAGCGCGACCTCGACCAGCGCCTCGTCGAGTGGAAAGGCACCGCTGGCGAACCGGCGCACGCCGGCCTTGTCGCCCAGCGCCTCACGGAAGCACTCGCCCACGACGATGGCCGTGTCCTCCACCGTGTGGTGGCCGTCGACGTGCAGGTCGCCCTGGGCCTCGACCACCAGGTCGAACCCGCCGTGCCGGCCGAGCTGGTCGAGCATGTGGTCGAAGAACGGCAGGCCCGTGGCCGCGTGGACCTTGCCCTCGGTGCCGTCGACGTCGAGGCTGACCGAGACCGAGGTCTCGCGGGTGGTGCGCTGGCGGCTGGCGGAACGGGGCATCTACAGGACCTCCCGCAGGGCGTCCAGGAAGGTGTCGTCCTCGGCGGGCGTCCCGATGGTGACACGCAGGCAGCCGTCGAGGCGAGGCCATGACGAGCAGTCCCGCACCAGGATCGACCGCTTGACCAGGTCCTTCCACACCTCGCCGCCGGCCCGGGACTGCGGGCGGAACAGGATGAAGTTGGCCCCGGACGGCCACGACTCGACGGGCAGCTCGGCCAGGGCGGAGGCCATCCGGCCCCGCTCCTCGACCAGGGCGGCCACCCGGGCCCGCATCTCGTCCGCGAACGCCAGCGCCGCGGTGCCGGCCGCCTGCTTGACCGCGTCGAGGTGGTACGGGAGCACGACCTTGTCGAGCTCGGCCACCAGCCACGCGGGCCCGACCAGGTAGCCGAGGCGGGCGGCGGCCATCGACCACGTCTTGGAGAACGTGCGGGTCACGACGAGCGCCCGCTCGCCGTCGACCAGCTCGAGGGCCGACCACGGGGCGAACTGCCCGTAGGCCTCGTCCACCATCACCAGCCCCGGCGCCTCGTCGGCAAGCGTGCGCACGAGGGCCTCGGGCTCGATCATGCCGGTGGGGTTGTTGGGCGAGCACAGGAACGTGATGGCCGGCGACGTCTCGGCCAGCACACTGCGGACCTCGTCAAGCTCGAGCGCGAAGTCGGCGTTGCGATCGCCGACCGCCACCCCGGTGCCGGTGATGCGGGCGATGTGGCCGTGGAGCGCGTAGGTCGGCTCGAACACCGCGGCGGTGCGGCCGGGCCCGCCGTAGGTCAGGCACAGGGTCTGGAGCACCTCGTTCGACCCGTTGGCCGCGAACACCTGGGCGGGGTCGACGCCGTGATGGTCGGCAATGGCGGCCCGCAGCGTCCGGTACGACCGGTCCGGGTAGCGGTGCCAGTCGACCGCGGCCACGGCGTCCGCCACGCGCTCGGCGAAGCCCGGCGGCGGGGGCTCGGGCGCCTCGTTGGTGTTGAGCCGGACCGTGACGTCGAGCTGGGGCGAGTGGTAGCCCTCGACCAGCGCCAGGTCGGCCCGGGGCCCGAAGGGGGGAGTCACGCCAGCTCCCGGCGCAGCCGGATGGAGTCGGCGTGGGCGGGCAGGCCCTCGTAGGTGGCCAGTGCGACCACGTGGTCGCCCACCTCGGCCAGGCCCTTCTCGCCCACGGTGACCACGTGGACGTGCTTGCGGAAGTCGTCGACCCGCAGGGCGCCCGAGAACCGGGCCGACCCGTAGGTGGGCAGCACGTGGTTGGGCCCGGCGACGTAGTCGCCGACCGAGGCCGGGGCCAGCGGCCCGCAGAAGACGGCGCCGGCGTGGCGCACCAGCGGCAGCAGCTCCTCGGCCCCCTCGACCAGCAGCTCCAGGTGCTCGGGGGCGATGGCGTTGGCCACGGCCAGCGCCTGCTCGGGCCCGTCGCACACCACGGCGTAGCCGCCCTCGGCCAGCGTGGCCTCCAGGTGGCGGCGCCGGGGCGAGGCGGGGACCAGCCGCGCGACCGCGTCGGTGACGGCGTCGGCCACGGCCTCGTCCCAGGTGACGAGCCAGGCGAGGCCGTCGGGGCCGTGTTCGGCCTGGAGGATGACGTCGATGGCGGCGTGCTCGGCGGGGGTCGAGGCGTCGGCGACCACCACGACCTCGGACGGTCCGGCGAAGGCGGACGGCACGCCCACCAGGCCGGAGCCGGCGACCTCCCGCTTGGCCTGGGCCACGCGGGCGGTGCCGGGCCCCACGACGACGTCGACAGGCCGGATCGTCTCGGTGCCGTAGGCCAGCGCCCCGATGGCCGCCGGCCCGCCCACCCGGTACACCTCGTCGGCCCCGGCGAGGGCGGCCGCCGCCAGGATCCCGGGGGCCACCCGGCCGTCCGGGCCCGGCGCCGTCACCATCACGACCTCGGGCACCCCGGCGACCTTGGCCGGGGTGATCGTCATGAGCGCCGTGGACACCAGCGGCGCGGCCGCGCTCGGCACGTAGCAGCCCGCCCGGTCGACCGGGCGGACGAGCTCGCGGATCTCGATGGCCCCGTTGTGGTGGACCACCTCGTCGCCGACCTGGGCCTCGTGGTAGGCGGCGATGTTGGCGTGGGCCGCCTCCAGCGCCTCCCGCAGGTCGGCGGGGACGGCGTCCAGCGCGGCCCGGACCGCGTCGGGCGGCACCCGCAGGTCGTCGACGGCCACGCCGTCGAATCGCAGCGTGAACTCGCGCAGGGCGGCGTCGCCGCGCTCGCGCACCTCCGCCAGCACCGCTCGGACCTCGTCGACCGGCGGGTCGGCCTGGGCCGGCGGGCGCGGCAGGCGGCCGCGCAAGTCGTCGGACCCTGTTCCTCGCAGGTCGAGTCGGCGGAGCACGACCCGCAACGCTACCGGCGGGACCGCGGGGTAGAACCAGGAGTATGGAGAGCGACCGCGCCGAGCTGTCGGCCCTGGCCACCACCCTCGAGGACGTGACCACCCGGATCACGGCCGTGGCCGATCGGTACCAGGGCTCCCCGAACCGGGGTGACATCGCCGACGGGCTCTACGAGGTGGAGCGGTCGCTGCGGACCGCCGCCCGCAAGCTGGAGCGCATCCTGCGCTCGATGCGCTGAAGGCGACTGACACAACGCCAACCCTGCCGGGACACGACGACGGCGCCCCGAAGGGCGCCGTCGCGGCGACGCCAGGCGGCGGATCCCGGCGTCGCATGGAACCAGGTGGCGGGAACCTGGTCTTCACCCACGTTATCGCTTACCGCGTAGGCGAGGTTGCGCGCCCCGGCAAGATCTTTCGTTGCAGTTTGTTCACAATCTATGGAAATCCCTGGTCAGGTGCTCAGAACGTGTACGCGGACGGGCAGATGTCGGCCAGAACGCAGGCGTCGCACCGGGGCTTGCGGGCCTTGCACACCGCCCGGCCGTGCAGGATGAGCCGCAGGCTGAGCGCCCCCCGCTCGCTCGCCTTGACCAGCGGGTTGAGGTCGTACTCGATCTTCACCGGGTCGGTCTCGGTGGTCAGGCCGAGCCGGGCCGACAGCCGCTGGACGTGGGTGTCGACCGGCAGGCCCGGCTCGCCCATCGCCACGCTGCGGACGACGTTGGCGGTCTTGCGGCCCACGCCGGGGAGCGTCACCAGGTCGGACATCCTGTGCGGCACCTCGCCGCCGAACCGCTCGGTGACGGCCGCGGCCATGCCCATGATCGACTTGGTCTTGTTGCGGAAGAACCCTGTGGTGCGGATCAGCTCCTCGACCTCGGCGGGGTCGGCCGCCGCCAGGTCTTCGGGCCGGGGGTACTTGGCGAACAGCGCTGGCGTCACCATGTTCACCCGCTCGTCGGTCGTCTGGGCGGACAGGATCGTGGCGGTGAGCAGCTCGTAGGGGTTGGAGTGTCGGAGCGCGCACAGCTCGGTGGCGGTGCCCGGGTACTCGACCGCCAGGCGGTCGGCCACGACCCGGGCGCGGCCCCGGGGGCTGCGGGGACGACCGGTCGGCACCGGGCGGACACTAGTGGGGCGAGTGCGACCAGCCGCCCCACGGCCAGGCCGGCTGTGACAACCTGCGGCCGTGGGTGACCATGAGATCGGTCCGGTCACGACTGCTGCCGACGCGGCCGCCGTCGACGACCTGATCCGCACGGCCGAGGCCTCGCTCGACCACGAGCTGGTCGGGACCCGGCACCCGGACGGACTGGTGGCGTGGGCCCCCGGTCGGGAGCGGGCCCTGGCGTACGCCCAGGTCGCCCGCGGCGACCGGCGGTGGGACCTCGAGCTCGCCTGGGACCGGTCCGCCGGGGACGGCGCCGCATCCGCCCTGCTGGCCGCCGCCGTCGACCGTGTCCGGGAGGGCGGTGGCGGGCCGGTCCACCTCTGGATCACGCACCCCGAGCCCGACCACGACGACCTGGCCGCCGCCGCCGGGCTGGCCCGCGACCGGGATCTGTGGCAGCTGCGTCGCCCGCTGCCGGTGGACGAGCCGTGGTCGCTGGCCACCCGGCCGTTCGCGGTGGGCCGGGACGAGGCAGCCTGGGTCGAGGTGAACAACCGGGCGTTCGCCTGGCACCAGGAGCAGAGCGGCTGGACCGTCGACGACGTCCGGGCCCGGGAGGCCGAGCCGTGGTTCGACCCGGCCGGGTTCCTGCTGCACGAGGTCGACGGCCGGCTGGTCGGCTTCTGCTGGACGAAGGTCCACGCCGACCACGACCCGCCGCTCGGCGAGATCTTCGTCATCGCCGTCGATCCCGACGCCCACCACCGTGGCCTCGGACGGGCGCTGGTGCTCGCCGGCCTCGACCACCTGGCCGGCCGGGGCCTGCGGGTGGGGATGCTGTACGTCGACGCGGACAACGGGCCGGCCAACCGGCTCTATGAGGACCTCGGCTTCACGCTCGACCACGTCGACCGGGCCTTCGCCGGCCACGTGTAGCGGCAAGCCGCCCCACTAGGCGACGCCGACGTCGAGGGCGGTGCCGATGGCGAACGTGATGGCCGCCGGGATCACCGTGAACGCCACCTGGCGCACGATGCCTCGGACCAGCGGCCGGCCGGTCGTGCGGGCCACGATCGCCCCGACCACCATGGCGGCCAGGACGCCGAGCACCAGCGAGGCCACCTTGGCCGCGCTGCCCGACCCGCCGAACCACGGCAGCAACGGCACCACCGCCCCGAGCGAGAACGAGAAGAACGACGACGTCGCCGCCCCCCACGGGGAGCCCAGCTGGTGGGGGTCGATGCCCAGCTCCTCGCGGGCGTGGGTCTCGAGCGCCGTGTCGGGGTCGCTCATCATGGCCTCGGCCACCTCGCGGGCCGTCTCCGGCCGCAGGCCTCGGGCCTCGTAGATGCCGGCCAGCTCGGCGGTCTCCAGGTCGGGCCGGCGGCGCAGCTCGACCGCTTCGACCGCCAGCTCCCGCTGGAGCAGCTCGGCCTGGACCTTCATCGAGTTGTACTCGCCGGCGGCCATCGAGATAGCCCCGGAGATCAGCCCCGCCAGCCCGGCCAGCCGCACCACCGCCGGCGCCGGGTCCGCCCCGGCCACGCCGAGGATCAGCCCCATGTTGCTGACCAGCCCGTCGCTGACCCCGAACACGGCCGCCCGGGCCGACCCACCCTGGACGTCGCGGTGGTGGTGCTCGGGATGGCGGGAGGATCGGGGAACGCTCACGGCCGGAACGGTACCGACCCGGTGCCGAACCGGGGCCGCCGCCCTACGCTCGGACCCCGTGCCGACCCGCTACGACCTCGACCGCGACGCGCTCGCGGGGCTGCTCGCCGGCGAGCCGCGCTACCGCGTCGACCAGGTGTGGGACGGCCTCCACCGCCAACTGGCCGACCCGGCCGAGATGACGACGCTGCCCAAGGCGCTGCGGGCCCGGCTCGACGAGGAGCTGCCCGCGGCCCTCGACCCGGTGGCCACCTCGGCGACCCCGCGGGGCGACACGGTGAAGTGGCTGTTCGGCCTGGACGGCGGCGCCCGGGTCGAGACCGTGCTCTTGCACTACCGCGACCGCACCACCGTGTGCGTGTCGACGCAGGCCGGCTGCGCCATGGGCTGCGGGTTCTGCGCCACCGGCCAGGCCGGCTTCCAGCGCCAGCTGACCACCGGCGAGATCGTCGAGCAGGTGGTGCGGGCGGCCCGCACGGCCCGCGACGCCGGCCGGCGGCTGGGCAACGTCGTGTTCATGGGGATGGGCGAGCCATTGGCCAACTACGACCGGGTGTGGCCGGCGGTGGTCCGCATCCACGACGACCTGGGTCTGTCGGCCCGCCACCTCACGCTGTCGACGGTGGGCCTGGTGCCGGGCATCCGCCGGCTCGCCCGCGAGGACCTGCCGGTCAACCTGGCCGTCTCCCTCCACGCCGCCAACGACGACCTCCGCAACGACCTGGTGCCGATCAACAAGCGGTACCCGCTGTCGGTTCTCATGGGGGCGTGCGCCGACTACCTGCGGGCCAAGGGCCGGCGCCTGTCGTTCGAGTGGGCGCTGATCGAAGGCACCAACGACCGGGTGAGCGACGCCCGCGAGCTGGCCGAGCTGGCGCGATCCCTGCCGCTGCCCGCCCACGTCAACCTGATCCCACTCAACCCCACGCCCGGCTACCCGACCCGGGGCACGCCGCCCGAGGGCGTCGAGCTGTTCCGCCGCCGCCTGGAGGACCTGGGCGTGAACGCCACCGTGCGTCGCAACCGGGGTGTGGACATCGACGCCGCGTGCGGCCAGCTGGCCGCCCGCGTCGAGCTGCGGACCGCCGGCGGTCAGCGGACGAGCACGGTCATGTAGTCGTCGGCCCGGATGGCGTGCACCAGGGTCTCGCCCGCGCGGACGTGGGCGCCCGGCCACACCACCGAGCGGTCCAGCCCGCCGTGGACCTCGGCGCCCTCGCCCACGACCGGGGCGCCCCCGGAGACCGCCAGGTTGGCGGCGAGGTACTGCGCGGGGGTGCCGCAGTCGACCCAGGGCCCGTCCCAACGCACCACGTCGACCTCGCCCTCGGCGAGGCGGTACCGCCACGACACCTCCCACAGCCCGGTCGGCTCCGGGCCGAGGCGGGCGACCTCCGCCCAGGGCATGCAGGCGCCGGCGATCCGGCTGGCGGGACCCAGGTGGTCGTCCCCCGCCACGAGCACCCGGACCCGCTCCCGGTCCCACGCCGCGACGAACGGCGCCAGGTCGCCCGGCGCCCAGGTGTCGCCGTTGAGCACCAGCACCCCGCGTCCGTCGATCCACGGCCGCAGCACGCCGAGCGCGCCCGCGGTGCCCCGCGCCTCGCCATGCTCGACCGACAGGTGGGCCCGGCCGTCGAGGTGGTCGGCGAGCGCCTCCCGGCCGTGGAACAGGTTCACCGCCACCGCACCCCCGTCCACCGCGGTGGCCGCCCGCTCCAGCGCCAGGTCGACGAGCGGTGTGCCGTCGACAGGACACAAGAGCTTGGGGCGTCGGAGGGTCAGCGGACGGAGTCGGGCGCCCTCGCCGGCCGCCAGGACCACGGCGCACACGTCGGTTGGGTACGGCCCTGCGGCCTGGGGCATCATCGCCGGCATGACCACCATCGTGCAGGGAATCGACGGGCTCCGCGATCTCGTGGGCCAGCACCTCGGCTACAGCGACTACGTCGAGGTGACCCAGGAGCAGGTCAACACGTTCGCCGACGCCACCGGCGACCACCAGTGGATCCACGTCGACGTCGAGCGCGCCAGGAAGGAGAGCCCGTTCGGCGGACCCATCGCCCACGGCTACCTGACGCTGTCGATGGGCCCCCGCCTGGTGCCGCAGGTGGTCGCCGTCACCGGCATCTCGATGGGCGTGAACTACGGCTGCAACAAGGTCCGGTTCCCCTCGCCCGTGCCGGTGGGGTCGAAGCTGCGGGCCGGTGTCGAGATGCTTGAGGTCGAGGACGTCCAGGGCGGCGTGCAGGCCACGATGAAGATCACCTACGAGGTCGAGGGCGCGCCCAAGCCGGCCTGCGTGGCCGAGATCCTGACCCGGTACTACGCCTGACGGCGGGAGGTCCGGCGGCTCACGCCGACAGGCGGGCCCGGACCGCGGGCCACCCGTCGAGCGCCCGCACGGGCGCCAGGTCGGGCTCGCCGTCGAGCAGGCCGGGCGCCCGGAAGCCGGCGTCGACCGCCGATTCCACCCAGCGCAGGGCCTCCTCCGGCTGGCCGGCACGGGCCCACGAGCACGCCACCTCGAACGCGGTCTGGGCCGGGCTCTGGGGCCCGGCCGCGAACACCTGCTCCCCCACCTCGGCCGCGGCCCGGAACCGCTCGGCGTAGTGCAGGTGGGTCTGGAGCCCGCTGGCGGCCTCGACCCCCGGCCGGCCGCCGGCCACCAGCCGGGCCGCCACCGGGACGGCCCGCCCGGAGTCGGCCAGCAGCGTGGCGGGCACGAGGTTCGGGGGGCCGGTGGGCTCGGCGGTGTAGGCGGCCTCGAACAGGTCGTCGGCCATCTCCACCGGCCCGGTGACCAGGGCGATGCTGGCCCGCAGGTACGGGTTCCCGCCGCCCCCGGCCTGTCGCATGATCGACGCCGCCCGGGCGCCTTCGCCGGAGCGCAGCGCGTTCCAGGCGCGGGTCTCGGCCTCGCCGGTGGGCAGCCGGGGCGTGAGGTCGGGCGGCGCGCCCGGGGGCCCGACGACCGACAGGTTGGCCCGGCCGCGGCGCCGGCCGCGCCGGCCACCACCGCCGCCGGCCGCGGCATCGGGCGCGTCGACGTCGAAGGTCCCGGAGCGCTGGTCCTCCCGCAGGTCGCGGTAGTTCAGATAGGCGAACAGGCCGAAGAACAGGAGCCCCATGAAGCCGAACCGGCCGGACCGGAAGGTGACGAAGGCGGCCACGATGGCGGCGGCGATCGACAGCTGGCAGGCGGTCCGGAACCCGAGCAGCGTCTCGGCCACGTGCCCGCCGTCGAGTGGCCGGATCGGCAGCAGGTTGAACACGCCCCACCAGATGCTGACGAACCACAGCAGGTCGAGGATCGGCCACCAGTTGAACCCGCCGTTGAACACCCAGTCGATGAGCTGTTGGTCGCCCCAGTCGCTGTGCACCGCCAGGTACGCGGGGATGCCCAGCACCACGATCTGCGTGAAGGCCCCCGACAGGCTGACGATGACCGCCTTGGGCTTGGACAGCACGCGTCGCCCGCCACCGGCCGGGACCGTGAAGCCGCCGAACCCGTGCAGCACGATCGCCGAGCGCTGCCCGAGCACCCGGTAGGTGAGGGCGTGGCCCAGCTCGTGGACCAGCACCGACACGAAGACGATGATCACCCACGCGAACACGAGCCACAGCGGCTCGAGGCGGATGCCGAAGAGCGCAGCGACGATCAGGAAGAACGGCTCGACCCGGATGGGGATGCCGAAGAGTCGGAATTGCGCCCTGGCCACGGACCGCAGCGTAGGCGCTCCCGGTCGACGCGGGTTCATCCGGGCGTCACCCCGGGCGGATTCCGGGCGCCGGGCCCGCCGCCCGTACGATCGATCGGCGATGGCCCGCTTCACGATGCCCGACACCCTCCCCGAGGGCGAGGCCAAGGCCGTGGCCGTGCGGCGGATGTTCGACGCCATCGCCCCGCGCTACGACCTGGTCAACCGGGTCATGACGTTCCGCCTCGACGTGCGCTGGCGGCGGCTGACGGTCCGGTCGCTGGCGCTGCGGCCGGGCTCGGCCGTGCTCGACGTCGCCTGCGGGACCGGCGACCTGTGCCGCGAGCTGCAGGCCGCCGGTCTGGCGGCGGTGGGCGCCGACCTGTCGTTCGGGATGCTGGCTGCGGCCCGCACCAGCGCCCCGCTCCTGCAGGGCGATGCGCTGAGGCTGCCCGTACGGGCGGGCGCACTCGATGGCGTGACCTGCGGGTTCGCCCTCCGCAACCTGGTCGACCTCGCCCCGTTCCTCGACGAGCTGGCCCGGACCCTGCGTCCCGGGGGCCGCATCGCCCTGCTGGAGGTGGCCACGCCGCCCAACCCGGTCATGCGCTGGGGGCATGGCGTCTACTTCGGCACGGTGGTGCCGCTGATCGGCCGGGTGCTGTCGGAGCCGGCCGCCTACCGCTACCTGCCCCGGTCGGTGGCCTACCTGCCGCCGGCCGACGAGCTGGTGGCCATGGTCGGCCGGGCCGGGTTCGCCGACGTCGAGCGCCGGCTGCTGTCGGGCGGCATCGCCCAGCTCCTCACCGCCACGAGGCAGCCGTGATGTCGGCGAGCCTCGTCGCCCGCACCCGTCCGCTGGACGCCGACGTCGACCTGGTGGCCTTCGCCGGCGCGGACGGGCTCGTCTTCGAGAAGGGCCGCGCGGGCCTCGCGGGCCGGGGCCGGGCGCTGGCGATCGACTGGCCGGCCGGGGACCCGCCGATGGCCGCGAGGGGCGCGGCCGCGGCCCTGGCCGCGATCGGCTCCGACGACGCGGTCGGCGTCCCGGGCACCGGGCCGGTGGCGTTCGGGGCCCTGCCGTTCGCTCCCGGCGCGGGGTCGACCCTGATCGTCCCCGAGGTGGTGGTCGGCCGGGCGGAGGACGGGACCCGCTGGGTCACCGAGATCGGCCCCGACCCCGGCGTCGCCCTCCCCGACCTGGTGGGTCGGCGCCACGACGGCGCCGACCCGCTGCGCTACGCCGTCGAGGCCGCCCGCCCGCCCGAGGACTGGTGCCACCTGGTCGAGCGGGCCACCAAGGTCATGGCCGGCGGGGCGTTCGCCAAGGTGGTCCTGGCCCGCCAGGTGAACGTGACCGCCGACCGGCCGCTCGACCGCCAGGCGGTGCTGGAGCGGCTGCGGGCCGCCTACCCGGGCTGCCACATCGTCGGCGTCGACGGCTTCGTGTGCGCCAGCCCCGAGCTGCTGGTGTCGGTCGGCGGCGACGTCGTCCGGTCACACCCCATGGCGGGCACCGCGCCGCGGGGCGGCGACCCCGCGACCGACCAGCGGCTGGCGCTGTCGCTGCTGGGCTCGACCAAGGACCGCCAGGAGCACCAGATCACGATCGACATGGTCCACGACACGCTGCTGGGCTGGTGCAGCTACGTCGACTACGAGGCCGAGCCATCGGTGGTGGCCGTGGCCAACGTGCAGCACCTGGCGACGCTCGTCGAGGGCCGGCTGTCACGCCCCACGCCGTCGGTGCTGGAGCTGGTGGCGGCGCTGCACCCGACCCCGGCCGTCGCCGGCTGGCCGCGAGACGACGCCGTGGCCTGGATCGCCGACAACGAGGGCATCGACAGGGCCCGCTATGCGGGGACGGCCGGGTGGGTCGACGCCACCGGCAACGGCACCTGGGCGGTGTCGGTCCGCTCGGCCGAGATCGACGGCAACCGGGCCCGGGTGTTCGCCGGCAATGGCATCGTGGCCGACAGCGACCCGCCCACCGAGCTGGCCGAGACCCGGGCCAAGCTCCAGGCGCTGCTGTCAGCCGTCGTCCGCCCCTAGCGCGGCGGTCACCGCCGCGGCCACGGCCTCGTCGATCCGGCGGTGGGCGGCGACGTTCGCCGCCCGATCGGTGCGCACCACCAGGACCCGCAGGCCGCCGGCTGCGACCGCCGCGGCCAGGGCCGCGCCCACGTCCTCGCCCGGGTCGAGGTGGCGGGCGTCGGCGCCGAACGCGACCGCCAGAGCGGCCAGGTCGAGGCCGTGGGGCGTGCCGAACAACGCCTCGAACCGGTCGGCCGCCAGTGCGGTGGCCTGGGGCAGGAACGAGAAGATGCCGCCGCCGTCGTTGTCGACCACGACGACGGTCAGGTCGACGCCCCGGCCCGCCGCCCCCAGCAGGCCGTTGCTGTCGTGGAGGAGGGCGATGTCGCCGATCAGCAGCGCGGTCGGCCGGCCGGAGCCCGCCGCCACCCCCACGGCGGTCGAGACCACGCCGTCGATGCCGTTGGCGCCCCGGTTGGCCAGTACCACGACGTCGCCGCGGGGGGCGGCGTACCGCTCGACGTCCCGGATCGGCATCGACGACGACACGACCAGGCGGGCGCCGGCCGGCAGCGCGGCGGCCACCGCCCGGGCCACGCCCGGCTCGGTGGGGCCGGCCAGGGCGTCGAGCTCCACCGCCAGCGCCTTCTCGGCCGCGGCCGAGGCCGCCTGCCACCGGTCGAGCCAGCCGGGCGCCGCCGCCCCGGGGGCGAGGCCGCGCAGGAACGCGCCGGCGTCGCCGTCGACCACCACCGCCGCGGTGCCCGCCGGGTCCGACCAGCCGGGCGCCCCCACCACGACCTCGATGGCGCCCGTGGCGGCCAGCCACTCGTTCACCACCCGTGACGACCCGGGCGCCCCCAGCCGCAGCACGGCGTCGGGCCGGAGCAGGTCGGCGGCCCGGGGCGAGCGGAGCAGCGCGTCGAGGTGCGACACGGCCGTGCCGGCAGGCCGCCAGGCGGCGGAACGGGGCTCGGCCACCACCGGCCAGCCGCGAGCGGCGGCCACCGCGTGCACGAGGTCGCCGTCGAGCCCGGGGGCGGCGCCGGCGACGACGAGCGTCCGGGGGGCGAGCTCGACGGGCGGCGCCTCCGCCCGGCCGAGCGGCTCTCCCACGGCCCAGGCCGCGCCCTCGCGGCGGGGTGCCGGCAGCTCGCCGGGCGTCCCCACCAGGGGCTCCCGGAACGGCAGGTTGAGGTGCACCGGGCCCGGCCGCTCGCCGGTGGCGGCGGCGTAGGCCCGGGCCGCCAGGGGCCGCCACCGGTCCCGGCCGCCCTCGTCGGGGACGCCGGGGTCGCCGAACCAGCGCGCCGCCCGCCCATACAGGTGGACCTGGTCGATGGCCTGGGGCGCACCCACGTCCCGCAGCTCCGGCGGCCGGTCGGCCGTGCAGACCAGGAGCGGCACCGCCGCCAGGTCGGCCTCGATCACGGCGGGGTGCAGCTCGGCCGCCGCCGTCCCGCTGGTGCAGAGGACGGCCGCGGGCCGGCCGGTGGCGAGGCCGAGGCCGAGGGCCAGGAACGCGCCGGAGCGCTCGTCGTGGTGGACGTGGACCCGCACGCCCGCGTGGTCGGCGAACGCCAGGGCGAGCGGCGTCGAGCGGGACCCCGGGCAGACCACGGCGTCGGTCAGACCGTCGCGCACCCATTCGTCGACCAGCGTGGCTGCGAACGTCGCTTGCACGTCGACAAGAATCCCTCGCCGTGCCGCTCCACAGCGAACGCGACGGCGCCGGTCCCCCGATCGTGCTCCTCCACGGGTTCGGCCAGACCGGCCGGTGCTGGGGACCGCTGGCGCCTGCGCTGGCCCGCCTCCGCACGGTCGTGCGGCTCGACGCGCCCGGCCACGGGGACACCGGCGGCGAGGGCGCCGACCTGCCCGACACCGCCCACCTGATGGCCGAGGCCGGCGGCCCGGCCGTGTACCTCGGCTACTCGATGGGCGGCCGGATGGCCCTCCAGCTGGCGGTGGACCGGCCCGACGTGGTGGAGGCCCTGATCGTGCTGGGCGCCACCCCGGGCATCGAGGACAGCGCCGAGCGGGCCGCTCGCCACGCCGCCGACCGGGCGTTGGCGGCCCGCATCCGGGACGGGGGCGTCCCCGCCTTCGTCGACCACTGGCTGGCCCTGCCGATGTTCGCCGGCCTGCCACCCGAGGGCCGGTTCGAGGACGAGCGCCGCCGCAACAGCGCCGAGGGTCTGGCCACCAGCCTTGAGCGGGCCGGTACCGGCAACCAGGCCCCGCAGTGGGACCGCCTCGCCACGATCGCGGTCCCGACGCTCGTGGTGGCGGGCGAGGACGACGAGCGCTACGCCGCCATCGCCGCCCGGACGGCCGCGGCCATCGGCCCGCATGCCACGACCGCCCTGGTCCCGGGCGCCGGCCACAGCGCCCACCTCGAGCAGCCGGAGCGGTTCACCGCCCTGGTGCTGGACTGGCTGGCGGACCTCTAGGCCGAGATCCAGAGGCCGGCGGCCAGCAGCGCGCCGAACACCAGCTGGACCCGGCCGGTGTCGCCCAGCACCGGGACGAGCGCCGGCCCCCGGGCGCCGCCCAGGACCTCGATGACCGGGCGCCGGGCGAGGGGGACGGCGGCCAGGGCGGCGACGGCCGCCGGGCGCTCGCCCAGGCCGGCCACCAGCGGGACCATCAGCACGGCCCCCACCAGCAGCGCCACGTACAGGACCCGCGTCCCGCGGTCGCCCAGGCGGACGGCCAGGGTGCGCTTGCCGGATGCGGTGTCCCCCGGGATGTCCCGCAGGTTGTTGACCACCAGCAGCGCCGTGGCCAGCAGCCCGACCGGGACGCTGGCCGCCAGCGCCAGGCCCGACAGCGTCTCCTCCTGCACGTAGGCCGACCCGGCGGTGGCCACGACCCCGAAGAACACGAAGACGAACAGCTCGCCCAGCCCCAGGTAGCCATAGGGGTGCGAGCCGCCGGTGTAGAACCAGCCGGCGGCGATGGCGGCAGCTCCCACCACCAGCAGCTCCCAGCCGACCACGGCCGCCAGCGCCAGGCCGGCCAGACCCGCGACGCCGAAGGCGGCCAGCGCGGCCCGCTTCACCGCCCCGGGCCGGACCAGGCCCGAGCCGACCAGCCGCACCGGCCCGACCCGGCGCCCGATGCTGTCGGTGCCCCGCACCCCGTCGCTGTAGTCGTTGGCGTAGTTGGTGCCGACCTGCAGGGCCAGGGCCACGACCCCGGCGGCGACCGCCCGCCAGGCCACGACGTCGGTCCGCCCGGCGGCGCAGGCGGTGCCCACCAGGACGGGCACGACGGCGGCCGGCAGGGTCCGCGGGCGCGCCCCGGCCAGCCAGGTCCGCCACCCCGGGGCGGGCCGCGGCGCGGCGTCGGGCTGCGCGTCGGTCACAGCCGACAGGTTGGCACGCGCCCGCCGGCAACGGAATCGCCGCGGCCGCGACCCCGCGGCCAGAATCGTCCGATGGCCCTGCACCGCACGCCAGAGGACCAGAAGGAGGCGGGCGACCGCCTCCTGGCCCGGGCGACGGTGCCCTACCCGCCGGTCGAAGCCTGAGCGGACCGTGCGCCGCCTGGTCGTCGTCGAGGCCCGCGGCACCGGCGAGTTCGTCGACCGCCTGCGTCGTGCCTGGGACGACGGCGACGCCGTGCTGCCCGTCGACCCGCGCCACCCGGCCGCCGACCGGGCCCGGGTCCTGGAGGCCGCCCGCCCCGACGAGCCGGTCGAGGACGGCGACGCCCTGGTCGTGGCCACGAGTGGCGCCACCGGCACCCCCAAGGCCGTCGTGCTCACCCGCGAGGCGGTGGCCGCCTCGGCCCTCGCCGCCAGCGCCCGCCTCGGCGTCGACCCGGGCCGCGACCGGTGGCTGGCCTGCCTGCCCCTGGTCCACGTGGGCGGCCTGACCGTGATCACCAGGGCGCTGGCCACGGGGACGCCGCTCACCGTGCAGGACGGCTTCGACGCCGCCGCGGTCACCGCTGCGGCCGCGGCGGGCTGCACGCTGGTGTCGCTGGTCCCGACCGTGTTGCGCCGCATCGACCCGTCGCGGTTCCGCACGGTCGTCCTCGGCGGCTCGGCCATGCCGCCGGACCTGCCGCCCCAGGCGGTCACGACCTACGGCGCCACCGAGACCGGCAGCGGCGTCGTCTACGACGGCGTCCCCCTCGACGGCGTCGAGATCCGCACGGTGGGCGGGGAGATCCTGGTCAGGTGCCCGATGTTGCTGCGCTGCTACCGCGACGGCACCGACCCCAAGGACGGCGACGGCTGGTACGCGACCGGCGACGCCGGCGCCTGGGACCCGGCGGCCGGCCGGCTCCGGGTGTTCGGCCGCACCGACGACCTGATCATCACCGGCGGCGAGAACGTGTGGCCGGCCGCGGTCGAGCGGGTCCTGGCCGCGTGCCCGGGCGTGGCCGAGGTGGCCGTGGTCGGCCGCCCGGATCCCGAGTGGGGCGAGCGGGTGGTGGCGCTCGTCGTACCGGCTGACCCGGCGGACCCGCCACCGCTGGCCGAACTGCGGGCCGCCGTCAAGGCGGAGCTGCCGGCCTACGCCGCCCCTCGGGGGCTGGAGCTGGTCGAGGCGCTCCCCCGCACGCCGCTCGGCAAGGTGGCCCGGGGCCGGCTCTGATCAGCCGAGCGACGGCCCCAGCAGCGCTCCCCCGTCGACCACCAGCGTCTGGCCCGTGATCCACGACCCCAGGTCGCTGACGAGGAACAGCGCGGCGTTGGCGATGTCGGCCGGCTCGCCCAGGCGCCGCAGCGGCATGCGGGCGGCGATGGCGTCCTGGGCCGGCTCCCACAGCGCCCGGGCCATGTCGGTCTTGACCAGCCCGGGGGCGATGGCGTTGACCCTCACGCCGGGCGCCAGGTCGGCGGCCAGCGTCCGGGTCAGGTGGATGAGCGCCGCCTTGGTGACGTTGTAGTGGCCGATGCGGGTCTCGACCGACAGCCCGCCGACGCTGGCGATGTTCACGATCGCCCCGCCGCGCTCGGCCATCGACGCCCTCCACGCCTCCTGGCACCACACGACCGGCCCCCGGTAGTTGACCTGCCAGGTCTTGTCGAAGCGGGGCAGGTCGATGTCGATGGACCGGCCCATGTACGGGTTGGTGGCGGCGTTGTTCACCAGGATGTCGATGCGCCCGAAGCGCTCCATCGTGACGGCGACGCAGGCCGCGATCTGGTCGGGCTCGCCGGCGTTGGCGACGTGGACCGCGGTGTCGCCCCCGATGTCGGCCGCGGCCGCCTCCAGCGCCTCGATCTTGCGGGAGGACAGCATCACCGACGCCCCCGATCCGGCGAGCGCCGCCGCGATGGCCTTGCCGATGCCGCGGCTGGCCCCGGTCACCAGCGCCACCTTGCCGTCCAGGTCGATCTGCATGGCGGGGGAAGTTAGCGGCAAGGATGGAGACGTGAACCGCCTGGCCGCCGAGACGAGCCCGTACCTCCGCCAGCACAAGGACAACCCGGTCGACTGGTACGCGTGGGGCGAGGACGCGTTCGCCGCCGCCCGGGAGCGGGACCGGCCGATCCTGCTGTCGGTCGGCTACTCGTCGTGCCACTGGTGCCACGTGATGGCCCACGAGTCATTCGAGGACGACGAGGTGGCGGCGCTCATGAACGAGCTGTTCGTCAACGTGAAGGTCGACCGGGAGGAGCGGCCCGACGTCGACGAGATCTACATGGAGGCGGTCCAGGCCCTCACCGGCCAGGGCGGCTGGCCGATGACCGTGTTCCTCACCCCCGACGGCCGCCCGTTCTTCGGCGGTACGTACTTCCCGCGCCAGCGGGGCCGGGGCATGATCTCGTTCCCCGAGCTCTGCCGGCGCATCGACGAGCTGTGGCGCACCCGGCGCGACGACATCGACGCCCAGGCCGGCGAGCTCACCGGGGCGCTCGGCCGCACCGCCCAGCTCGACCCCGGCGACAGCCTGCCCGGGGCCGAGGCCCTCGACGCGGTGTACGGGCTGCTCCGCCAGCAGCACGACGACCACCGCGGCGGCTTCGGCGCCGCTCCCAAGTTCCCCCAGGCCATGAGCCTCGACCTGCTGGTGCGGTCGCTGTCCCGCACCGGCTCGGCTGTCACCCGGGCGATGGTCGAGACGTCGCTCGACGCGATGGCGTCCGGCGGGATCTACGACCACCTGGGCGGCGGGTTCGCCCGCTACTCGGTCGACGACGTGTGGCTGGTCCCCCACTTCGAGAAGATGCTCTACGACCAGGCGCTGCTGTCCCGCGTGTACCTGCATGCCTGGCAGGTCACCGGCCTCGGCCGCTACCGACAGGTGCTGGAGGAGACGATCGGGTACGTGCTCCGCGACCTCCGCCACCCCGGCGGCGGCCTGTACTCGGCCGAGGACGCCGACAGCGAGGGCGTCGAGGGGCTGTTCTACGTGTGGACCCCCGACCAGGTGACCGCGGCGCTGGGCGGCGACACTCACCTGGCCGATGAGGCCATGGGCTTCTACGGCGTGTCGCAGGCCGGCAACTTCGAGGGCCGGACCATCCTCAACCGGCTCGCGCAGCGCGGCGACCTCGACCGCCCGCCCCGCATCGAGGACGCCCGGGCCCGGCTGCTGGCCGCCCGGTCCGAGCGGGTCCGGCCCGGCCTCGACGACAAGGTCCTCACCGAGTGGAACGGCCTGATGCTGGCCCTGCTCGCCGAGGCGGCGGCCGCCACCGGCCGGGACGACTGGCGGGAGGCGGCGGTGGCGACCGGCGACTTCCTGGTCCGGGAGCTGCGGCGGGCCGACGGGCGCTGGCTGCGGTCCTGGCAGGCGGACGGCGGCGCCCGGCACCTGGCCTACGCCGCCGACCAAGCCGCTCTGGTCGACGCGTTCACCCGGCTGTACGAGGCCACCGGCGAGGCCCGCTGGATCGCCGAGGCCCGGTCGACGGCCGACTCCCTGGTCGAGCTGTTCTGGGACGGCGAGCGGGGCGGCCTGTTCACCACCGGCGCCGACGCCGAGCGGCTGGTGACCCGCAACAAGGACCTGATGGACAACGCCACGCCCAGCGCCAACAGCCTGGCGGCCGTCGGCCTGCTGCGCCTGGCGGCGCTGACCGGCGAGGACGCCTACCGGGACCGGGCCGAGGACATCCTGCGCCTGGCCGGCCCGCTGGCCACCCGGCACCCCACCGCCTTCGGGCACCTGCTGGCCGCAGTGGACATGGAGCGGTCGGGCCTCGACGAGGTCGTGGTGGCCGGCGACCGGCCCGACCTCGTGGCCGAGGTCCAGCGCCGCTACCTGCCCAACGCGGTGCTGGCCTGGGGCGAGGGGTTCCCGTCCCCGCTGTGGGAGGGACGCGAGGGCGGCCGGGCCTACGTGTGCCGCGGCTACGCCTGCCGGCTGCCCGCCGCCGACGTCGCCACGCTCGCGGCCCAGCTCACGGAGAAACCCGCCCCCGGCGACTGATCCGTGTCAACCGGAGGCGCCCGCTGCGCGTCTCATGGACATGCGTGCGAAGGTCGGGAACCAAACGGCGATCCCGGACATCTATACCGGCATGGAGCCGACCTGGCCGCGCAGACGGGTCGAGCCGGATGCTCCCCTGATCCGGCTCGACCCCGGAGGGTGGTGGGCCCTGGTGGTGGCCGCCGCCCTGGTGGTCACCCTCATCGTCGGCCCGCTCACCGTCCTGGCGCTGTCCCGCGACCTCGACAGCGAGGTCACGACCCAGCCCGACGCCACCGTTCCCGACGCCGCGGATCCCGGCGCGGGCGGGCCCGCGGCGGGGCCTCCCGGCTGAGGGTGCGCCGAAAGGCTCCCGTGGCCCGAGCGGCCCGCTGCGAAGCAAGGGCAGCGAGCTGGGTGCCGGAGATCGCCGCCCGCCCGCCCCCCTTCACGCCCCGCCCGGGCGGGCGGGCGGCGCCACCCGGATCACGGTCTTGCCGGTGTTGGCCCCGGTGAAGAGTGCGTTGAGGGCGTCGACCGCCGACGGGAGGCCCTCGTACACCTCGGTGCGGTAGCGCAGCTTCCCCTCGGCGATCCAGGTGCCGAGCGTGGCCGAGATCTCGCCGAACCGGTCCCAGTGGTCGAGGGACAGGAAGCCCTCCATGCGGGCCCGCCGGTTGATGAGCTGGAAGTAGTTCGACGGCCCGGGCGGGCGCCGGGTCTCGTTGTAGATGGCGATCGAGCCGCACAGCACGACCCGGGCGTGCATGGCCAGCCGGTCGAGCACGGCCTCCAGGATCGGCCCCCCGACGTTGTCGAAGTAGACGTCGACCCGATCGGGGCACAGCTCCCGGAGCCGGGCGCGGACGTCGTCGGTGCGGTGGACGATGGCGCCGTCGAGGCCGAGGTCGTCGAGCAGCCAGCGGGCCTTGTCCTCGCTGCCGCAGATGCCGATGACCCGGGCGCCCCGGATCTTGGCGATCTGGGCCGCCAACGAGCCGGTGGCCCCGGCGGCGGCCGACACGACGACGGTATCGCCCTCCTGCACCTGCCCGACGTCGACGACGCCGACGTAGGCGGTGAGCCCGGTGGCGCCGTAGACCGACAGCATGGCGGGGGCGTCGACCTCGGGGCCGAGGTCGGTGGTCAGCGGATCGTCCCGGACCACGGCGTAGCGCTGCCAGCCCGGCAGGCCGTACACCGCGTGGCCGAGCGGCAGGGTCGGGCACCGGGTGGCGACGACGCGGCCGATGCCGCTGGCCCGCACCGGCTCACCGAGCTCGACCGCCGGCAGGTAGCCCTCGGCCTGGGACAACCAGGTGCGGACGGTGGCGTCGATGCCGATCCAGTCGACCTCGACCAGCGCCTCGCCGTCCTCGAGGTCCGGCAGCGCGACGCCGGCCTCCCGGCTCACGTCGTCCTCCGCCAGGAGCCCGACGGGCCGGCGCACCAGCACGACCCGGTCGTTGGTGGTCGCCTCCAGGTCGATGGCGGTCTCGAGGTCCACGGGCGGACGCTATCTGAAACATGCTGCTGGAATGGCCCCGCTGGTGAGCTGCGACCGGCACCACATCCCCACGCTGCGGTACCGACGAACGCCCCGCCCGCAGGGCCTGTCAGGCCTGCTGGTGCCAGCCGCCCCGGTGGACGACAGCCTCGCGGTCGGGGGCCGGGCGGCCCGCCGAGCGGCCGGGCGGCCCCGGGTCGTCGGCCGGCCAGCCCAGCGCCACCGCCCCCAGCGCCCGCCACCCGGCCGGGACTCCGAGCGCGACCAGCGCCGCAGCCTCGTGCTCGAACAGCCCGTAGAACAGGGCGCCGAGCCCGGCGTCGGTGGCCGCCAGCAGCAGCGTCTGGACGGCCATCCCGCCGTCGACCCACCAGTACGGCACCGCCCAGGCGTCCTCGCCGGACCCGAGGCCCGTGGCGGCCTTGTCACCCTCTGCGTAGCGGCGGACGTAGGCGCCCGGCTCGACCAGCGGCACGACCACCACCGGGGCGGTGAGCAGTCCGGGCCACCGGAACGACGGCCGCAGCTCGGCCGGCAGGGTCACGTCCCACAGGCGGGCGGTGTCGCCGCCCTCCAGCACCACGAAGGCCCACGGGCGGGTGTTGCCGGCCGACGGCGCCCGGCGGGCCAGGTCGATCAGGCCGTCGACCAGCGCGGGCTCGACGGGGCGCGCCGCGAAGGCCCGCACCATGTGCCGGCGGCGGACGGCGTCGCGGAGCTCCACCGGGACCCGGTCCCGGTCAGGCGAGCTTGCGGAGCTCTTCCTCCATGGCCCAGCCGAAGGCGATGAGGCTGTCACCCTTGGCGGGGTGGAGCTCGTCGAAGCGGGCCACGATCTCCTCCTCGAACTGCTCCGGCTTGAGCGTCTCGTGATCGAACACCGGGGCGTGACCGCCGCCGTCGCCGCGGGCCACGAATGCCCGCGGGTCATAGGCGCTGGCCTCGATGCCGTAGCGCTTGGCCAGGCGGCCGCCCCAGGCCCGCTCCTCGCCCGACGCCCTGTGGCCGGCGCGGGGGACGATGTCGTTGAGGGTGCGGAAGGCGTCGAAGCCGCCGGGCTGGCTGAACCGGGCCGACACCAGGACGTCCTCGTCGGGGAAGGCGAGGACGGCGCGGCGGAGGAGGTCCTGGAAGAGGCCGCGGAGCACGGTGTCGCGCTTGGCGCTGCGGCGCACGGAGGCCAGGCCGATGAGCACGCACGGCGTTCCGCCGATGCGTTCGAGTGTGCAGAACGCGAATCCCTTGAGCTTGGACTCCTCCCGGGCCTGGGTGACCAGGACCCACGCCTCGGCCTGCTTGGACAGCGTCCCGACCTCGTGACCGTGGGGTCCCTCGGCACACAGGTCGGCCATCTCGACCATCTCCGCGTCGCTGAGCGCTGTGCAGTCCTTGGTGTCTATTGCTATCGACATCTCCTGCGTTGCCCCCGTTCGTGCGACGACACTGAGCTACTAGTCCAGTCAAACGGCACGACGAGTGCAACTCGGGTAGCCGAACGCGCGCGCCACGCGAGGGCTAGGCCACAATCGCCCCCGGACCGAGCGCCTCGCGGAGCCGGCCGAGCAGGCCGTTCGACGTATCCACGTTCCACTGATCCGGCAGGCGAACGACCTGCCGCTCTCCGAGGTGGAGCATCACGGGTGCCGCCCCCGGATGGTCGGCCAGCACGGTCTTGAGGTGGGCCACGGTGGCCTCGGACAGCAGGGCGGCCGGCACCCGGATCCGCAGCGGCTCGGCCACGGTGTCCTCGCCGACCTCGACGACCTCGATGGATTGGGCGATGAGCTTGGGGGCGTCGTCCCGGGTGTCGACCCGGGCCTTGACCACCACCACGGCGTCGTCGGCCAGCTTGAGGCCGTGCTCGTTCATCGTGCGGGGGAAGACCATGACCTCGACGGAGGAGCGCAGGTCCTCCAGCGTGAACACGGCCATGAGGTCGCCCTTGCGGGTCCACTTGCGCTGGAGGTTGGTGACGACCCCGCCGACGGCCTTGAGCGCCCCGTCGTCGAGGTCGGCCAGCTCGTCGATGCCGACGTCCGACCGGCGAGCCAGCGCCGACTCGGCCCCGAGGAGAGGATGGTCGCTGACGTAGAGCCCCAGCATCTCCTTCTCGAACGCGAGCCGGTCCCGCTTGGCGAACTCGATCGCCGGGATGGCGGTGCGCTCGAAGTCGTCGCCCCCGCCGCCGTCGCCCGCGTCCCCGAACAGGGTCATGATTCCCATGTCCCGCTCGCGGCGGCGGGCAAGGGTGTGGTCGACGATCTGCTCGAACACGGCCAGCAGGCCCTTGCGGGGGTGGCCGACGTCGTCGAAGGCGCCGGCCTTGATCAGCGACTCGACCGTGCGCTTGTTGAGGACCTGGGTGTCGACCCGCTGGCAGAAGTCGTAGAAGTCCGCGTACGGGCCGCCCGCCTCCCGCTCGGCGACGATGTGCGCGACCAGGCCCTCGCCGACGTTGCGGACGGCGGAGAGCCCGAACATGATCCGCAGGTCGTCCCCGTCGGCGACGGGCGTGAAGTCCGAGGCGGACCGGTTGATGTCGGGCACCTCGACCGCGATGCCCATCGCCCGGCACTCGGCCAGGTAGACGGCCGCCTTCTCCAGGCTCGACTTCACGCTGGTCAGGAGGGCGGCCAGGTACTCGGCCGGGTAGTTCGCCTTGAGGTAGGCGGTCTGGTAGGCGACGAACCCGTACCCGAAGCTGTGCGACTTGTTGAAGGCGTAGTCGGCGAACGGCTCGATGATGTCGAACCACTGGGTCCCCAGCGCCGCCCCGTACCCCGTGGCCTCGCACCCGGCGGTGAACTTCTCCCGCTCCTTGGCGATGAGGTTGCGGTCCTTCTTGCCGCAGTTGTGGACGAGGAAGTCCTCGACCACGGCGTAGGGCCGGTCGGGATCGGCCATCCGGAAGTCGAAGCACTCGACCTCGCCGACGTAGTCGACGGACGTCACGGTGTCCCACACCAGGTCGCCGGTCCGCAGGTCTTCCAGCCGCTCGGAGTACAGCAGGCCCGACAGCGTGTCGGCGTGGAGCACCCGACAGCGGGCATAGCCCCCGGTGTCCACGCCCAGCTGGCGGGACGACTTGCCGGTGACCCGCCGGCGGCGTTCGAGCTCCTCGGTGAGGAAGCTGGCCGGGATGCCGATACCGGTGGCGCTGGACCGGTCGCCCCACTCGGCCAGCCAGTGCCCGACCTTGGCGGCCTTCTCGTCGGTGACGTGCGGTTCGACCAGGCGGGCGAACTCCTTGGCCTGACCCTTGTCGGCGATCGACAGGGTCCAGTGCTGGCCATGGCCGGCGATGTGACGCGAATGCAGGTTGGCGAGGATGCCGCAGCGCAGCAGCATGCGCTTGAGGCCGAGACAGACCCGCTTGCTCTTGGACCCGAAGTGGGCCCCCGACCTGTCCGCCCAGCCGTCGGCACAGAAGTACAGCCCGAGGAACCGCTGCACCCGGTGCAGCGGGGCGTTGATCAGCCGGAACGGGATGTCCTTGTCAGCGGCCAGGCCCAGCGGGCCCAGGCTGGGGGCCAGGTCCAGCAGCTCGTCGCGGGTCAGGCGCAGCTGGGTGACCCGCCCGGTCTGGCTGCTGCGGCGGTGGGGGTAACCGAAGTGGGCCTCGAACGCCCGCTGGAACGCGGCGAGCAGCCCGGGGTCCGTGTTGGTGAAGTGCCCGGCGCGCTGGGGACCGCGGCGGACGTCGGGCGTGTAGCCCTCGGAGATCAGCAGCGCGGCCAGCTCGACCTCGGCCTGGCTGACCTTGCTGCCGCCGTCGGTGCGGGTGCGGCGGGCCACGCCGATCAGGTCGCCGAGGTGGATCGACCCGAGCTCGCGCCAGGCGCCCTCTACGAGGAACGGATGGTTGTCGGTGGCCTCGATCGTGTACCCGGTGGAGGTCGTGATCCTGTAGACGGGCTTGACGCCGACCGACCAGACGTCGTCCACGACCTCGTAGCGGCTCGTGCAGGACGTGGTGTCGATGGTGTGGACCCGGCGGTCGGCCAGGCGCATGACCCGCTCGATCGGCACGTAGCCGCGGGCCTTGGTGAGGATGCGGGTCCCCCGGGGCAGGCAGGCCTTCCGGAGGTTGTCCGCCTCGGCCAGCGAGTAGCCCGCGAACTTCTGGGCGATCCGCATGACGCCCTCTTGGTAGATCATCAGCCCCCACGTGTCGCCCAGGATGTCCTCGGCGTCGGGGTGCAGGTACGCCACCGGCTTGCGGCCGTTCTTCCGGTCGGCGTAGTCGTTGTGCATGTTGGCCGCCATGGGGCCCGGCCGGTAGAGGGCGACCAGGGCGGCCACGTCCTCGAAGCACGAGGGCCGGAGCGAGCGGATGAGGGCCCGCATGGGCCCTCCCTCCAATTGGAACACGCCGATGCTGTCGCCCCGCCCCAGCAGCTCGAACGTCTTGGCGTCGTCGAGCGGGACGTCGTCGATGTCGAGGTCGACGCCGCGGCTGGCGCGGATGACCTCCAGCGTGTCGGTGATCACGTCGAGGTTGCGCAGGCCCAGGAAGTCCATCTTGAGCAGGCCGAGCTCCTCGACCCCGTGCATCTCGTACTGGGTGACGACGGGGGCGTCCTCGGGGGCGGCCCCGTTCTCGGGCTTGCGCTGGATGGGCAGGTACTCGGTGAGCGGCTCCTTGGTGATCACGACCGCGGCGGCATGGATGCCGTCCTGGCGGCGCAGGCCCTCCAGCCCCTTGGCGACGTCGATGACCTGGCGGGTGTCGGGGTCGGCCTCGTACATCTCCCGCAGCTCGCCGGCCATCTTGTAGCCGTCCTCGAAGCGGGGGTGCGGCTCGAGGCAGGCGTACAGCGGCGTGTCCCGCCCCATGATCAGCGGCGGCATGGCCTTGGCGACCCGATCACCGACGCCGTAGGGGTGGCCGAGCACCCGGGCGGCGTCCCGCACCGCGGCCCGGGCCTTGATCGTGGAGAACGTGACGATCTGGGCCACGTGGTCGCGGCCGTAGCGCTCGGCCGCGTAGCGGATCATCTCGTCCCGGTAGCGGGAGTCGAAGTCCATGTCGATGTCCGGCATCGAGATGCGGGACGGGTTGAGGAAGCGCTCGAACAGCAGGTCGTAGCGGATCGGGTCGAGGTCGGTGATGCGCAGGCAGTAGGCCACCGCGCAGCCGGCCGCGCTCCCCCGGCCGGGGCCGACGCGGATGCCCGACCGGCGGGCGTGGGCGATCAGGTCCCACACGATGAGGAAGTAGGAGCTGAAGCCCATGTCCTCGATGACCTTCAGCTCGTAGGCGAGCCGCTCGGTCACCTCGTCGGGCACGGTGGCGCCCCACCGCTCCGTCGCCCCCGCGAACGTGAGGTGGCGCAGGTACTCGCCGTCGGTGGCGAAACCCTCCGGCAGAGGGAAGTTCGGGAGCTGGGGCTTGCCGAAGTCGATCTCGACGTCGGCCCGCTCGGCGATCCACAGGGTGTTGTCGCAGGACTCGGGGACCTCGTCGAAGAGCGACCGCATCTCGCCCGCGGTCTTCAGGTAGTGCTCGTCGCCGTGGAACTTGAAACGGTTGGGATCGCTCATCAGCGACCCGGTCTGCACGCACAGCAGGGCGTCGTGGGCCACCGCGTCGTGGCGGTGGACGTAGTGGCTGTCGTTGGTGGCGAGGAGGGGCGCCCCGATGCGCTTGGCGATCTCCAGCAGCTGGGGGTTCGTCTTGTGCTGCTCGGCGATCCCGTGGTCCTGGAGCTCGACGAACAGGTTGTTCCGGCCGAAGATGTCCTGCAGCCGGCCCGCCTTGGTGACGGCGCCCTCCATGTCGCCCTGGAGCAGGGACTGCAGCACGTGGCCGCCCAGGCAGCCGGTGGTGGCGATCAGGCCCTCGGCGTGGGTGGCGAGCGTCTCCCAGTCGACCCGGGGCTTGTAGTAGTAGCCCTCCATGAAGGCCCGGCTGGCCAGCTGGATGAGGTTGCGGTAGCCGGTGTTGTCCTCCGCCAGCAGGGTGAGGTGGTAGTAGAGCTTCTTGCCCCCGTCGGCGTCGCCCCCGGTGTCGTCGACCCGGCCCCGGCGGGCGGGCCGCTCGTGGCGGGAGTCGTGGGCCATGTAGGCCTCGGTGCCCAGGATCGGCTTGACGCCCTGCTTGCGGCACTCCTTGTAGAAGTCGAGGATGCCGTACATGTTCCCGTGGTCGGTGATGCCGATCGCGGGCTGGCCGTCGGCGACGGCCGCCCCGACGACCTCACCGATCCGGGCGGCGCCGTCGAGCATCGAGTACTCGGTGTGGACATGGAGGTGGGTGAAGCTGCCTCGACCCGTCACCAGGTCCACTCCCTCCGCTCGCGGGCTCGACCTTCGCCTTGTCCACAGGAAACTGTGGACAAATCACAGCGATGTGATTCGCCCACGGTAGCGCGTCGGGTGGGCCTCCGGGCCACATTGATCCGACGGACGGAGCCCGGTCAGCGCTTGTGGGCGAACGTCGGGTCGTTGGCCTCGTCGGGCCCGATCAACGCGTCCCAGATGGCGCCCATCGCAGGGTCGTCGTCGGGCGCGGTGAGCGACGCGCTCTGCAGGTCGGCCAGCCGCAGGCCGCGGCTGGACAGGTAGCCCCCGATCCCCAGGCGGAGGCGACGCTCGAGCACGTGGGCGCCGGACCGATCGGTGTCGGGGAGGATGACGGCGAACCAGTGCTGCGCCTGGTCGGGCACGTGCACGAGGTGATCGACCACGCCGCCGGCAACGAACTGGTAGCCGAGCTCGCGCAGGAGCGTCACCTGGCGCCGGTACGGCAGGGCGGCCAGCGGCTCGTCGGGGACCTGCACGAGCACGAGGGAGAAGGGACGGCGGGACCGGAGGGACCGCGCCCGCTCGGAGGCGAGCCGGTCGCGCAGGAACTTGGCGGTCCACAGCCCGGTCTCGGGATCGACGGCGGGCAGCGGCGGCACCGGCTCCCCCGCCCGGCCGGACATCCCCGCAGCCCACGATCCGGCCACCCCGGCGGCAGGCCCCGGCGGCGCCCACCCCGGCACGCCCGCGGCGGGCGGCGACGGATACCCGTTGCCCCCGGACCACCCGGGCGCATCCCCGGTCCGCCCCGCGGGGCCGACCGGCGGCGCGGGCGCAGCCCAGGCCTCGTCCGCCGACGGCGCCAGGGCCGCCCAGGGATCCTCGCCGGCCCGGCCGGCCGGCGCGTGCTCGCCTGGGCCCGGCCCGTTCGGACCGGCCCGGTGCTCACCCGTACGCGGCCCGGTCGCCCAGTGCTCAACCGTGCTCGGCCCACCCGCGCCCGCGGCCCAGTGCTCACCCGTGCTCGGCCCACCCGGGCCAGTCGCCCAGTGCTCACCCGTGCTCGGCCCACCCGGGCCCGCAGCCCAGTGCTCACCCGTGCTCGGCCCACCCGCGCCCGCGGCCCAGTGCTCACCCGTGCTCGGCCCACCCGGGCCAGTCGCCCAGTGCTCACCCGTGTTCGGCCCACCCGGGCCCGCAGCCCAGTGCTCACCCGTGCTCGGCCCCCCGGACCACCCGTCGCCCGGCGCGCGTCCCGACCCCGGCGCCCCGTGCTCGCCGGTGTTCGGCCCGCCGGGCCACGGTTCACCCGCACTGGTTGCGCCGGCTGCATCCGGGCCCGCGGCCCAGCGCTCACCCCTCCCCGGCCGTCCCGGGACGTCGGACCACCCGTTGCCCAGCGCGCTGCCGGGGCCGGTCGCCCAGTGCTCGCCGGTGGCCGGCCCGCCCGGCGCCCACGGATCACCCGCGCCCGGCCCACCGGCGGAGCGGTCGCCCGGCCCGGTCGCCCACTGCTCACCCGTCGGAGGGCCGCCGGACCAGCGCTCGGCCGCACCCGCACCGCCCGGGCCGGTCGCCCCGTGCTCGCCCGTGGTGGGGCCGCCGGACCAGCCGTGGTGCTCGCCCGTCGTGTGGGCGCCCGGCGACGGCCATGCGTCGCCGGCCGGGTCGTGCCAGCCGCCCGCGCCGGGTGTGGGGGCGGGAGGGGGTGGGCCCCAGTCCGGCCGGCCCGGGGGCGGGGCCCACGGGTCTGGCTCGTGGGGCCGGCCCTGCACCGGGACCTGCCACTCCCCGGTGTCGCCGCGGGACGCCCTCGGCTCCTCGGGCGGGAGGCCGTGCTGGCGCCGCCAGGACTCCTGGACGTCGTCCCAGTCGTCGTCCTGCTCGTCCGACCAGCCGGTGCCCATGGGCTCGGGCTCGCGGCCCGCAGGCCCCGGCGGGGGCGGCCAGCCACCGCTGTTGCCCATCGTGGGCTCGTCCCAGCTGCCGTTGCCGCCGCCCGGGCCCGCCCCCACGCCGGCCAGGACCGGCTGGGTGCGGTCGGCGCCGGCGTAGCTCGGCTCGGGGTCCACCCAATACGTGGCCGGGGCTGGACGCTGGCCAGCGGGCGCGGCCGCACGGCGGCCGTCGCCCGGGCGGCCGGGCCGGGCCGAGGCGGGCGCCGGCACGGACGATCCGGCGCCGTCCGTCAGGTCGCGGGCGCGGGCGCCGATGTGGGCGGCCACCGCGTACGCCGCGCCCCGTGCGAGCGCCAGGACGGCGGCGCTGGCGGCACCGGCCGCCTCCAGGTCGACCCGACGCACGGCCACGTAGACCGCCAGCGCGCCCGCGGCGGCCACGAACCCGGCGGTCCGGCCGCCGTACAGCGCCGCGACGAACACGGGCAGGAACAGCAGCGTCGCGACGACCTCGCCGGACGCCACACCGGCCGCCAGCAGGCCGAGGGCGATGGCGACCACGACTACCGACGCGGCCGTCGACAGCACGAGCCGTGCGCTTCCCGCGCCCAGACCGGTGAGCCGGTTGGTCAGCCCCTGCCCCATCGACCCCAAGACTAGGTGCAGGTGACCTCTGTTGTCCGCCCCGCTACAACTCGCTCGGGCGCGCGTCACGCTAGGCGCGCATGCTCAGAGGTAGGTGCCGGGCCGGTTGTCGGGCTCGCCGGTGGTCTGCGGGACGCCCGGTGGCAGGCGCCGCCGCATCTCGTCGAGCTGCTGGCGGGCCGCCATCTGCTGGGCGAACAGCGTGGCCTGGATGCCGTGGAACAGGCCTTCCAACCACCCCACCAGCTGGGCCTTCGCGATGCGCAGCTCGGCCTCGCTCGGCGCCGTCGTCCCGGCGAAGGGATGCGCCAGCCGGCCCAGCTCGTCGCGCAGGTCGGGCGACAGCGCGCTCGACAGCTCGGCCACCGAGGTCTCGTAGATCTCCCGCAGCCGGTCCCGGCTCGGCTCGTCGAGGTCGGACTGGCGCACCTCCTCCAGCAGCAGCTTGATCATCGACCCGATGCGCATGACCTTGGCCGGCTGCTCGACCGCCTCGCCCGCCTCCTGTTGGGACGCGTCGACGGTCACGACCTCCGGATGCTCGACCGGGGGCAGCGGCGTCGCCTCCCGGGTCGGCGCACCGCCGATCCCGGGCGTCGGTTCCTGGGAGTCAGTGGGAGGCATAGGGACCCATCCTGCCACGCGCTCAGCGCGTTGCCGCGAGCAGCGGGACGAGCATCTCGTCCGGCGTCAGCGACCCGTGCCGGCCCACCAGCTCGTACGGGCCGGTGTCCAGCGGGTCGTGGAACGCGACATCGGTGCGGGCCGCCACGGCCACGTCCCCCAGCCGCGCCAGCGCCGCCTCCGTGACCACGGGGCCGAGCCACCGCTCCTGCACGACCTCGTCGCGGGTGCGGACCCAGGCGTCGTCGCTGTGGCAGGCGCGCGCCGCCTCCCACAGCGCCCGCGCCCGCCCCGCCCGGGCGTGGAGCCAGCGGAACCGCCCCTCCCCCGACTGCATGTGGCACTCGGCCAGGACCTCGGGGGCGAGCGGGATGACGTTGCCGCCCACCTCGACCTGGCCGTGGTCCGCGGTGACCAGCAGGGCGGTGCCGGGCCGGAGCTCGGTGAGGAGGCGCTCGACGGTGTGGTCGATCCAGCCCAGCTCCGCGTCGTAGTGCTCGCCCAGCCCATACTCGTGGGCAACCTTGTCGAGGCCGTCGTAGTAGGCGTAGACGAACGGCTCCCCCGCCCGCACCAGCCTCCCCACCTCGGTGACCATCGTCGCCATCGTCCGGTAGCCCCAGAACCGGGCGGGGTCGAGGTGGGCGCCGGTGAACCCCGAGCGCCGGTACTCGGCCCGGGTCACCACCGCCGGGCGCTCGCCCAGGAAGGGGGCGCTCGGCTGCAGCTTGGAGGGCAGGATGGTCTGGCGGGCGTCGCCGGCCACGGTCGACCAGCGCAGGACGTTCAGCACCTCCCCCTGGGCCGCGATGCGGTAGCCGACGACCCCGTGCTCCCCCGGGGGCAGGCCGGTGGTCAGCGACGTCAGTGCCGTCGACGTCGTGGAGGGGGCGACGGTGGTCACCATGCCGCCGACCATCGACGCCAGCGTGGGCGCCAGCCGGAGCCGGGCCTGGAGCTGCTGCCAGCCGAGGCCGTCGACCACGAACAGGACGACCTGGGACGCGTCGGCGACTCCCGCCGGCATCCAGGCGGGCGTCTCGTCGGGGGGTCCGAGCAGCGCCGGGACGATGTTGGCGATGCAGGCCCCGCCGTAGTCCGGTAGTACCAGTTCGTCGACCACGCCTGTGCCTTCTCTCGTGGCCCACCGTAACCGCCCACCCGGCGAGCGCGGCAGGCGGCTCCGACGTTCCGCCACCCCCACCCCGTACAGTTGCGTGCCGTGAAGGTGTCGACCCGTGGCGACTACGCCAGCAGAGCGCTCCTCTCGCTGGCGCTGCACGGGGACGAGTCCGGCCCGACGTCGGTCCGCGACATCGCCGAGCGCACCGGGCTCCCCCAGCCCTACCTGGAGCAGATCCTGCTGGCGCTCAAGGGCGCCGGCCTCGTCCGGTCCAAGCGGGGCGTGGGCGGGGGCTACGTCCTGGCGAGGCAGCCGGCCGACATCACCCTCGGCGACATCGTCAGCGCCGTCGACGGGCCGATCGCGGTCGGTGACTTCGGCGAGCCCCACCAGAATGGCGCCTGCGACCACGAGGGCCAGTGCGTGCTGCTGGCTATCTGGGCCATGGTCAGCGACCACATGCGCCGCCACCTGGACGAGCTGACCCTGGCCGACATCGCGACCATGGCCCGCGGCGAGCGGGAGTGGCCGGTGGTGGCCGTCGACTGACGGCGCGGAAACCCGGGTGACCCGGCCGCGGCACTCGCAGCACAGTGGTGGCGTGCTGACCGGGGAGCAGCGAGCACGGCTCGACACCGTGGGCTGGGTGCGCGTGCCCGGCGTCGTCGGGCACGCCACCGCGGCGGCGATGGCGGACGCCGTGTGGGCCTCGCTGGCCGCCCGCGGCATCGAACGGGACCGCCCGGGAACCTGGCCGGTCGGCTTCGTCGGCAAGCACCAGAAGCTGCGGACGCGCCGGGTGTTCGATCCGTTCGGGGCGGCGCCGGCGACGGTGGCCCTGGTGGACGGCCTGCTAGGGCCGGGGTGCTGGCGGGACGAGCGGCCGTGGGGACCGGCGCTCGTCACGTTCCCCGAGCCGGGCCCGTGGACGCTCCCCCACAAGATCTGGCACGTCGACCTGCCCGGCCGCGGCGACCCCGACCGCCCTGCGGTCGTGCGGATGTTCGCCTACGTCGGCGACGTGGTCGAGCGCGGCGGGGCGACGCTCGTGGTCGAGGGCAGCCACGAGCTGGTCCGGCGGCGGGTGGCGGCGGCGCCCGGTCGTGACGCGGGCAGCTCGGCCGAGCTGCGCCGTGCGCTGCTCGGCTCCCACGCCTGGTTCCGGGCGCTCTGCCGCGAGGGTGGCGCCGACCGCACCCGACGCTTCATGGTCGACGGCGACGAGATCGACGGCGTCCGGGTACGGGTCGCCGAGCTGACCGCGGCCGCCGGCGACCTCGTCGTCATGCAGCCGTGGACGATGCACAACCTGTCGATGAACTGCCGCACGACACCCCGCATGATGGTGACCCACACGGTCCACCGGCACGGCGCGGCGGATCCGGACGTCAGGCCAGGCCGGCCAGCACCGCCGCCAGGTCGTCCGGCAGCGGCGACGTGAACGACAGCGGCTCGCCGGTCACCGGGTGGTCGAACTCGAGCCGCTCGGCGTGGAGGAACGGCCGGTCCAACGGCAGCGACGCCCGCGCCCCTCGGTAGCGGGCGTCGCCCACCACCGGGTGGCCGATGGAGGCCAGGTGGACCCGGATCTGGTGGGTGCGGCCGGTCTCCAGCCGGCACACCATCTCGGTCGCCTCGACCGGCTCGTGGAACGTGCGGACGACCTCGTAGCGGGTCCGGGCCTCCCGGCCCCGCAGGCTGACCGCCATGCGGGTGCGGTCCCGGTTGGACCGGCCGATCGGGGCGTCCACCATGCCGGTTGGCGAGCCCGGGGCGCCCCACACGAGCGCCCGGTAGCGCCGGTCCACCTCGTGGGCGGCCAGCATGGCCACCAGGGCGTCGTAGGCCGCGGGCGACCGGGCCACCAGCAGCAGGCCCGACGTGCCCTTGTCGAGGCGGTGGACGATGCCGGGCCTGTCCTCCTGCCCGACGCCGCGGACCTCGGGGTAACGGGCCAGCAGGCCGTGGACCAGCGTGCCCGCGTCCTGGCCCGCGCCGGAGTGGACGACGAGGCCGGCCGGCTTGTCCACCACGATCAGGTCGGCGTCCTCGTGGACGACCGGCACCGGGACCTCGGGGTCCGGGACGAGGGCGCCGTCGCCGGACGGCCCGGGGACCTCCACCTCGACCACGTCGCCGTCGCTGACCCGGTGGGACCGCGACGTCACCGGGCGGCCGCCGACCGCCACCGCCCCCTCGTCGACCAGGGCCGCGGCCTGGGCGCGGCTGCACCCGGTCACCAGGGCCACCACCCGGTCGAGCCGCTGGCCGTCGAGCGCCCGCGGCACGACCTCCCTCACCGGGGCTTCCCCGCCTCCACCCCGTCGTCCCGCCACTGGGCGAGGAACAGCAGAACGGCCCCGACGACGATGCCCGCGTCGGCCACGTTGAACACCGGCCACCACTGGAGGTCGACGAAGTCGACGACGCCGCCGCCGAGGAACCCGTCGCCGGGCCGGAACGCCCGGTCGAGCAGGTTGCCGATGGCGCCGCCCAGTACGAGGCCGATCGCCACCGCCATCGGGATGGAGGTGGCGTGGCGCCCGGAGCGGAGCAGCACGGCCACGATGACCAGCGCCAGGAGCGAGATCAGGGGGCCGCGCCCGTTGGCCAGGCTGAACGCCGAGCCGTAGTTGATCGTGAGCCGGAGCTGGAGGGAGCCGATCAGCTCGATCGTCCGGGTGTCCAGGGTCTCGACAGCCCACCACTTGCTGAGCTGGTCGAGGGCGAGCACCGCGGCGGCGATGCCGAACAGCAGCGCCCACCGGGCGCGGCGCGGGGTGGCCGGAGCCGCGGCGTCGCCGCCCTCGGAGTCGGCGCCGGGTGCCGGGCCGCCCTCGGCGCTCGTCTGGTCAACCGTCATGGCGTGCCGTCACGGTGCGTCCCCCGCGCCGTTTTGTCAACGTTCCGGCCGGGTCAGCGGCGGAGGCCGAGGCCCCCGCTCTTGCACTTGACGCACAGGGCGGCGTACGGGAGGGCCTTGAGCCGCTCCTTGGGGATGGTCGTGCCGCAGTTCTCGCACCGGCCGTAGGTGCCGTCGTGGATCTTGGCGACGGCCACGTCGATCTGCTCCATGGCGGCCCGGGCCTGGGCGGACAGGGCCAGGTCGCGCTCCCGCTCCACCGCCAGCGTGTCGCCCTCGCCCGACTCCTCGTCGAACTGGACGTCGCCCGGCTCGCGGTCCTCCGTCAGCGAGTCGGCCTCGGCCTTGAGCGTCTCGGCCTGGCGCAGGTAGTTCTCGCGCTCCCGCTCGAGCTCCGCGAGCTGCCCCTCCAGGAACTTGTCGAGGACCGGCTTCTTGGCGGCGGACTTCTTCGCCGGGGTCTTCTTGGCGGCGGCCTTGGCGGGAGCGTCCTTGGTGGCTCTGGGCATGGTTGCGCCGTCCTCGGGGGGAAAGGGTGCCGGATGGTATTGCCGGCCGCGCGGACCGGTCAAGGAATGGTGCAGCGTAAGCGTTCGTCGCCTCGTCTCCACCCCTCTAGCCTTGTTTCCCATGCCGTTCGGCCCCGTCGACCCCGATCTCGACCTCCCGTCTCTGGAAGAGCGCGTGCTGGCGCGCTGGCGCGAACGCAAGGTGATCGAGGAGGCCGCCCAGCTCCGGGCCGGCGGCGAGAAGTGGATCTTCTACGAGGGGCCCCCGACGGCCAACGGCCGGCCGGGCCTCCACCACGTCTGGGCGCGGGCGTTCAAGGACCTGTTCCCCCGGTTCCAGACCATGCGCGGCCGCGATGTCCCCCGCAAGGGCGGCTGGGACACCCACGGCCTTCCGGTCGAGCTCGAGATCGAGAAGGAGCTCGGCCTCGGCACCAAGGCCGAGATCGAGGCCTACGGCATCGAGGCGTTCAACGCCCGCTGCCGCGAGTCGGTGACCCGCTACGTCGAGGACTGGTCGGCGCTCACCGCCCGCACCGGCGTCTGGATCGACACCGCCGACGCCTACTGGACGCTGTCCAACGACTATGTCGAGTCCGTCTGGTGGCTGATGCGGCGGCTGTGGGACGAGGGGCTGCTCTACGAGGGCCACCGGGTCACCCCCTACTGCGGCCGGTGCGGCACCGCCCTGTCCAGCCATGAGGTGGCCCAGGGCTACCGCGACGTGGTCGACCCGTCGATCTACGTGCGCTTCCCGCTCACCGGCGACGGCGCCCCCGACGCCGACCTGCTGGTGTGGACGACCACGCCGTGGACGCTGATCTCCAACGTGGCCGCCGCGGTCGGGCCCTCGTCCACCTACGTGCAAGTCGCCGACCCGGGCGCCGGCCGCGACCTGGTGCTGGGCGAGCGGGCGGCCGAGCGGCTGTACCCCGAGGCCGAGGTCCGGGGTCGCTGGTCGGGCACGGAGATGGCCGGCTGGCACTACGCCCGGCCGTTCGAGTTCCTCGAGCCGGTGGCCGGCAAGGACGCCTGGCGGGTGGTCGCGGCCGACTATGTCAGCGACGACGACGGGTCCGGCATCGTCCACATCGCCCCCGCGTTCGGCGAGGACGACGCCCTGGTCGGCCGCGCCGAGGACCTGCCGGTGCTCAACCCCGTCGACAGCGACGCCACGTTCGACCACCGGGTGACCCCGTGGCAGGGCCGCTTCGTCAAGGACGCCGACCCCGGCATCATCGCCGACCTGCGCGAGCGCGGGCTGCTCGTCGCCGAGCAGCCCTACGAGCACAGCTACCCCCACTGCTGGCGGTGCGGCACGCCGCTCATCTACTGGGCCAAGACGTCGTGGTTCGTGCGCACGGCCGAGCGGCGCGACGACCTGCTGGCCCAGAACGAGACCGTCGACTGGTTCCCCGGCCACATCAAGCACGGTCGCTTCGGCCGGTGGCTGGAGGGCAACATCGACTGGGCGCTGTCCCGCGACCGCTACTGGGGCACCCCGCTGCCCATCTGGCGGTGCCGGGGCTGCGGCCGCGACACCTGCGTCGGCTCGGTGGCCGAGCTGTCCCGGCTCGCGGGGCGGGACCTGTCCGACCTCGACCTCCACCGCCCGTACGTCGACGACGTCACCTGGACCTGCAACCACGAGGGCTGCCAGGGCACGGTGCGGCGCCTGGCCCCGGTGCTGGACGCCTGGTTCGACTCCGGGTCGATGCCGTCGGCCCAGTTCCACTACCCGTTCGGCGACGGCGGCCGCTTCGAGGCGTCGTTCCCGGCCGACTTCATCTGCGAGGCCATAGACCAGACCCGCGGCTGGTTCTACTCCCTGCTGGCCGTCAACACGCTGGTGTTCGGGTCGTCTCCGTACCGCAACGTCGTGTGCCTCGGCCTGCTGGTCGACGAGAACGGCCAGAAAATGTCCAAGTCCCGGGGCAACATCATCGACCCCTGGCAGGTCACGACCGCGCTCGGGGCCGACGCCCTGCGCTGGTACTTCTTCTCGTCCGGGCAGCCGTGGGGCACGCGACGGGTCGGCGTCGAGGGCATCCGCGAGGCGACCCGCCAGACGCTGCTCACGCTGTGGAACGTGTTCAGCTTCTTCGTCACCTACGCCGACCTCGACGGCTGGCAGCCCGAGGGGACCGCGCCGCGGCCCACCCACGTGCTCGACCGCTGGGTGCTGGGCGAGCTGGACGCCACGGTGGCCGAGGTCACGCGTGCGCTCGACGAGTTCGACGCCCTGGCCGGCGCTTCGCGGCTGGCCCGGTTCGTGGACGACCTGTCCAACTGGTACGTGCGCCGCAGCCGCCCCCGGTTCTGGAAGGCCAGCGATCCGGCCGCCCACGCCACGCTCCACCACGCGCTGGTGACCACGGCCCAGCTGCTGGCCCCGTTCGCTCCGTTCCTGTCCGACGAGATGTACGTGACGCTGACCGGCGAGTCGTCGGTCCACCTGTCGGACTGGCCCGAGCCGGCCGGCGCCCACGACGCGGCCCTGGCCGCCCGGATGGAGGCCGGCCGCCGGCTGGTGGCGCTGGGCCGGGCGGCCCGGACCGACGCCAAGGTGAAGGTCCGCCAGCCGCTGGCGCGGGCCATGGTCCTGCACCCGGGGGCCGCGCTCGGTCCCGAGGTGGCGGCCGAGGTGGCCGGCGAGCTGAACGTGAAGGCGCTCGACGACGTGGACACGCTGTCGGGGCTGATGTCGTGGACGGTCGTGCCCAACTTCCGGGCACTCGGCCCCCGGCTCGGGCCCCGGGTCAACGAGGTCAAGGCGGCGCTGGCCGCGGCCGACGGGTCCGAGCTGGCGCAGCGGCTGGAGACCGAGGGGTTCGTCGAGGTGGCCGGCGAGCGGCTGGGGCCCGACGACGTCGAGGTCCGGGCGGTCCGCCACGAGGCGTTCGCCCTGGCCGAGGAGGGCGGCTGGGCCGTGGCCCTCGACCTGGAGCTGGACGAGGACCTGCGCCAGGAGGGTCTGGCCCGCGAGCTGGTGCGCAGCCTCAACGACCTCCGCAAGGAGGTCGGGCTCGACATCGCCGACCGCGTCCGCCTGGCGGTGGCGGCCGAGGGCGCGGTGGCCGACGCGCTGGCCGCCCACCGCGACTACGTGATGGCCGAGGTCCTGGCGGTCGAGCTGGAGGCCGGCGGCGCGTCGACCCACGCGGTCACGATCGAGGGCCAGCCGGTCGGCGTCGACATCGAGCGCGCCTGAGATCACACCGGGGTAGTGCTACCGCCGGCGGCCGAAGCGGGCGCGGTCGGCGTCGGCCTTGTCCGGATCGAACACGGCCGTGCCCCACTCGGGCGAGCGCTCGCCGGGGACGCTGTCGCCATCCTGCGCGGGCGCAGGCGGCGGGGGCGGCGGCCCGAGGGGCTCGTCGCCGACCGGCCGAAGGTCGGACGGCAGCCACGGGTCCCGGCCCTCGCCCGCCATCCCGAACGGGACCGGCTGGGTGGGCGGGCCGAGGTCGGGCGTCTCCTGGAGCGAGGCCACGTTGTTGGTGCCGTAGCCGGCTCCGACCTCCGCGGGCGCGTGGCCGTTGCTGCCCTCCGCGTCGGCCTCGGCGTCCGCGGGCGGCACCGGGTCCAGCGCGATCGGCCGGTCGACCTCGGCCAGCGGCGGCGTCGAGATCGGCTTGAGGGCGTTCGGGTCGTCGAGCAGGCGCTGCAGCTCGTTGACGCCTGCCCGGATGTTGCTGCGCTGCTCGCCCAGCTTCTTGGTGAGCACCTCGATGTCGGCCCGCAGCTTCTCGCGGCTCGACAGCAGCGTGTCGACCTCGGCCTCGGCGGCGATCCGGGCGGACTCGGCGCCCCGGCGGGCGTCGGCCTCGGCCTCGGCGCGGGTGCGGGCCGCCTCCTCGCGGGCCTCGCTGAGGACCCGGTTGGCCTCCTCCTTGGCCTCCTTGATGGTGGCGTCGGCGGTCCGCTGGGCCAGCACGAGGGTGCGCCGCAGGGTCTCGTCGGTCTCGGACGCCTCGGGCGTCGGCGGCCGGCGCCGGGCCTCGTCGAGCTCCCGCTGCGCCTCGATGAGCCGGGCGTCGGCGGCCTCGGCCCGGGCCTCGACGGCCCGCAGCCTGTCGGTCAGGTGCCCGACCCCTGCCGCCACGCGCTCGATGAAGTCGTCGACGTCGCGGGTGTTGTATCCGTTGCGCCGCGCCTCACGGAACTCGACGGCATGGAGGCTCTGCGGAGTCAGTTCCATGGGCCAACGTTACCGAACGCGCCGCTCGTGTACGGGACATCCACCGTGCGCCCGCGGTCTCAACAGATCGCGCGCAGCAGCAGCGTGCCCAGCAGGAACACCACGATGGGTGACAGGTCGAGGGCGGCGACCCCCATCCGCACCGGCGGCAGGACCGCCCGGATCGGCGCCAGCACCGGCTCGGTGAGGCGGTCGAACACCTCGAAGATCTGGGCGTAGGTCGTCCCCGGCGTGGGGGGGAACCAGCTCATGATGATGCGGACGAACACGATCAGCATGTAGAGCTGGATCGCGATGCAGACGAGGCTGGCCATGTAGGGGTGGGCTCCCGGCGGTGGACGGTGACGTCAGGATTCGTAGCCTCGCTCGCGGAGACGGCGCCGCTCCTCGGGCGAGACCTCGACGTCGCTGGGAGTCAGAAGATAGACCTGGTTGGCGACGCGCTCCATCTGGCCGCCCAGCCCATAGCAGAGGCCGCTGGCGAAGTCGATGATCCGGCGGGCGAGGTCGCGCTCCACGCCCTGCAGGTTGAGGATCACGGGCACGTTCACCTTGAACTTGTCGGCGACCTCCTGGGCGTCGTTGAACGAGGTCGGGCCGATCACCGATGGCTTGGACGTGCCGACCGGCAGCGGGCGCACGACGGCAGAGCGGCTGCGCGACGGCCGGTCGGGCGCCGACTCGGCAAGCGGCCCCGCGGCCCGGCGGGCCGACGGGCGGGGCTCGGGACGCTCGTCGGCGTCGCCGTGGTCCCGCTCCCGGCTCGACCGCGACCCGTGGCCGGCGCCCGTGCCGTTGCCGTTGATGCCCGAGTCGTCGTCGACCGCCGCGGGGGTCAGCGTGCGCACCGCACCCGAGGGCTCGGGGTCGTGCTGGACCTCGCCCGGGCTCGGGCGCGTCCGGACCGGTCGCGACGCCACCGGCCGCTGGTGCTCGCCGGTGACGTCGAAGTCGTCGTACTCGTCGTCGGGGCCGAGCCCCAGGTAGAGCATCGCCTTGCGCCACATCGATGCCATCTGTCCTCCACCGGCCGGAAGTCAACCCTAGTGTCGCGCCCCACCCGCGACCGGGCGCGGACCGAACAGCCCGCGACCGACGCGCACGATGGTCGCGCCCTCGCGCAGCGCCACCTCGTAGTCGTCGGTCATCCCCATCGAGAGCTCGGCCAACCCCAGCCGATCGCGCAGATCGCGCGCAGCGCTGAACACCTGCCGCGCCCCCTCCGGGGGTCCGGCCGGCGCCATCGCCATCAGTCCCCGCACGTCGAGGCCCCGGGTGACCAGGTCCTCGACCAGCGCCGGCGCCTCGGCCGGCGCGCACCCGCCCTTGGCCGCCTCGCCGGCGGTGTTGACCTGGACCAGCACCGCCGCGCCCGTTGCCCACCGGGCGATCTCGGCCCCGAGCTCGGCGCGGTCGACGCTGTGCCACAGGGCCACGAGCGGCGCCGCCTTGCGCACCTTGTTGCGCTGGAGCCGCCCGATGGCGTGCCACCGGGGCGCGGGGCCCCCGGCGGCGTCCAGCTCGCCGGCCTTGGCCACCAGCTCCTGCACGTAGCTCTCGCCCACGTCGGCGAGACCGGCGGCCACCGCGTCGCGGACGACGCCCGCACCGAAGCCCTTGGTCACCGCCACCAGCGTGACCCGATCGGGGTCCGGCGCCGCAGCCCGGATGCGGGCGCGCACGTCCGCGACCCGCGCCGCCAGGTCCGGAGCCACGATCGTGCTCATTCGCGCACCCTGCGGGGTGCGCGCAATGAGCCATCGGCCCTTCGGGCCGAGTACCGCACTGTGCCGATGGTTCGCTCGCTTCGCTCGCTCACGTCGGCCGCGCCGCCCCCTACTTGAGGAACGACGGCACGTCGAACTCGTCGTCGCCGTCGAGGTCGAGGTCGTCGACCGACGGCCCCCGGGTCAGCGCCTCGAGCTCCTCGTCGACCCGGTTGGACCCGTTCACGTGACGGGACAGCGAATGGCCGGCAGACGTGTCGCGGTCGTCCCAGCGGTCGAAGCCGGCGGCGATCACCGTGACCCGCACCTCGTCGCCCATCTCGTCGTCGATGATCGAGCCGAAGATGATGTTGGCGTCGGGGTGGGCCACGCCGTGGATGACTTCGGCCGCCTCGTTGACCTCGAACAGGCCGAGGTCACTGCCGCCGGCGATGGTGAGCAGGATGCCTCGGGCGCCCTCGATGGAGGCCTCGAGCAGCGGGCTGGAGATGGCGTTGCGCGCCGCCTGCAGCGACCGGCCCTCGCCGGAGCCGTAGCCGATGCCCATGAGGGCCGAGCCGGCGTTGCTCATGATCATCTTCACGTCGGCGAAGTCGGTGTTGATGAGGCCCGGCGTCGTGATGAGGTCGGTGATGCCCTGCACGCCCTGGAGCAGGACCTCGTCGGCCATCTTGAAGGCGTTGACCATCGACGTCTTCTCGTTCGACACGGTGAGCAGCCGGTCGTTGGGGATGACGATGAGGGTGTCGACCTTCTCCTTCAGGCGCTGGATGCCCTGCTCGGCCTGCACGGCCCGGCGGCGGCCCTCGAAGCTGAACGGCCGGGTGACCACGCCGATGGTGAGCGCCCCCAGGCTCTTCGCGATCTCGGCCACGACCGGCGCCCCGCCGGTACCGGTGCCGCCCCCCTTGCCGGCGGTGATGAACACCATGTCCGCGCCCTTGAGGATCTCCTCGATCTCGTCGCGGTGCTCCTCGGCGGCCTGCCGGCCGACCTCGGGGTCGCTGCCGGCGCCCAGGCCGCGGGTCAGCTCGCGCCCGATGTCGAGCTTGGCGTCGGCGTCGCTCATCAGCAGCGCCTGGGCGTCGGTGTTGATGGCGATGAACTCGACGCCCTTCAGCCCGGCGTCGATCATCCTGTTGACGGCGTTGACGCCGCCACCCCCGATGCCGACCACTTTGATCACGGCCAAGTAGTTCTGCGGATTGCCGGCCATGGGTCGTGCCACCTCACATTCCAGGGGTTACCGGGGAGAGATCGGCTCACCCGGACCGCCATTGCACCCGGGCGAGTCGCCAGAAACTACCAAGGCCGGAGCCCCCCTCGACGCCGACTCAACATCAAGTTGAGGTCAATACTTTTCCTCAACCTCTGGTAGTTCTCGCAGACTACGAACACGTTTGGTTGCGGGTCAAGGCCGGACTTCCGGGAACCCGTACATCCAGCGTCTCGAGACAGGCCAGGTCCACGTCGGCCAGCACGGTCTTCGCTGCGGTGACCTTGATGTCCAGCTGCTCCGTCGAGCCGAAGCGGATCTCCCCGCCCTCGGCCAGAGCCGCGTCGAGACTCGTGGACACGGACACCACCACGCCGGGCATCCGCGCCCGCACCGCGGTCGCCACGCTCAGGGCGTCCCGGGCCTCGGCCGGGAGCCGCTCCCCCTCCGCCACCCGGCCGCCGATCCCGGTCAGCACCAACGGCGCCTCGCCCCCGGGGGCGGACTCGTCGGCCGGGTGGGCCTCGATGCTGAGGACCCGGCCCTCGTCGTCGACCAGCGCGGCCCGGTCCTCGGTCACCTGGACCAGGACCGTCGCCTCCCGCTCGATGACCTGGATGCGCACGGTGGACGGCCACGCCCGGCTGACCTTCGCCTCGGCCACCCACGGCAGCGCCTCTACCCGGTCGGACACGGCCTCGGGGTCGACGCTGACGAGGCTGTCGCCGATGTCGACCCCGGACTCCCGGCGTACGGCCGCCTCGGCCGTGTGCCCGGTCCCCGACACCAGCACCCGGTCCACGTCCAGCAGGGGCGACTGGGAGGCCGCCAGGGCGACGACGAGCAGCGCGACCAGGCCGAGCGCCAGCGTGACCTTCTTGAGCCGCTTGCGGCCCGCAGTCCGGCGCACGGCGATGCGCCGCGACCGCATGCGAGGATCGACCGCCACGGCCACGGGCGACACGTCCGGCGGGGTGCCGGCGTCGCCCGGGCCGTCGCCGTCCCCGCTCAACCCTCGACCTCCACCTCTACGTGAGGTTGAGGCGTCCGGTCGTAGCCGACCACACGGGTCTCGACCTCCAGGCGCAGCCCGAACGCCTCCTCGACCCGGCGCCGGACCTCGGCCATCAGGGCCACGACGTCGTCGGCCGAGCCGCCGGGGTCGGCCTGGACGAAGTTGGCGTGCTTGGTCGACACCTCGGCGCTCCCCCGCCGCAGGCCCTTGCAGCCGGCCGCGTCGATCAGCCGGCCGGCGGAGTCGCCCGGCGGGTTGGTGAACACCGAGCCCGCGTTCTGGCCGCCCGGCTGGTTGGCCCGGCGCCAGGCCACGATCTCGGACAGCGTGCGCTTGCCCTCCGCCCGGTCCCCGGCGGCCAGGTCCAGGGTCGCCGCCACCACCACGTGGTGCGGCGCCACCGCCGAGCGCCGGTAGCCGAGATCCAGGTCCGCGGCCGGGACGCTGCGGGGACCACCGCCGGCCCGCAGGTCGACGACGTCCGCCGACACCAGCGTGGCGGCCATGTCCGAGCCGTGCCCGCCGGCGTTCATGCGGACCGCGCCGCCCACCGACCCGGGGACGCCCACGGCCCACTCGAAGCCGCGGAGCCCGGCTTGCACGGTGTGGCGGGCCACCACCGGCAGCGCGGCCGCCCCGCCGGCCCGGACCCGGGTGCCGTCGACGCCGATCGCCGCGAAGCCCTCGCCCAGCACGACCGCCACCCCGGCGAACCCGGTGTCGGCCACCAGCAGGTTCGACCCCTTCCCCACCACCAGCACGTCGATGGCCGTGGCGGCGACGGCGTCCGCCACCGCGGCCAGGTCGTCCGGCGTCGCCGGCCGCACCAGCAGCGCCGCGGGGCCTCCCACCTTGTAGGTCGTGAACGGGCCGAGCGGGACGTCCGGCGCCGCCCGGGCGCCGAGGAGGGCGGCGGCCCGCTCCACCGCCGCGGGCCAGGCCGTCACCGGTCGGCCTCCAGCCGGGCGAGGATCCGGGGCGCCAGGTCGGTCAGGTCGCCGGCCCCCAGCGTGAGGCACAGGTCGCCGGGCCGCAGCACGCCGCCCAGCCACACCAGGACGTCGTCGAGGGTCGGCAGCCAGGCCACGTGGGCCCAGGGGTGGGCCTCGAGCACCGCGTCGACCAGCAGCTTGCCGGTGACCCCGGGGCGGGGGGCCTCGCCGGCCGCGTAGATGCCGGTGACCGCCAGCAGGTCCGCGTCCACGAAGGCGTCGGCGAACGAACGCCACAGCCCGGCCGTCCGGCTGTAGCGGTGGGGCTGGAACACGGCCACGACCCGCTGCCAGGGTCCCCAGGCCGCGGCGGCCAGCGCGGCCGCCACCTCGGTGGGCAGGTGGTCGTAGCTGTCGACCACGGTGACCCCGCCGGCCTCGCCCCGCAGCTCGAACCGCCGGGCCACGCCGGTGAAGGCCGCCAGCGCCGCGACCCCGTCGGCCAGCGGGACTCCGAGGGCGTCCGCCACCGCCAGCGCCCCGGCGGCGTTGCGGGCGTTGTGGACCCCGGGCGCGGCGGGGACCTCGACCTCGACGTCCTCGCCGACGTGGCGCAGCGTGAACCGGACCCCGGTCCCCCACGGGGCCGGATCGACGACCCGGTAGTCGGCCGCGGGGTCGAGCCCGTAGGTCAGCGGGCGGTCGGCGGCAGGCAGGAGCGCGGCCGAGCCGGGGTCGTCGGCGCACAGCACCACGGGGCCGGCCACGCCGGCCACGAACCGGCGGAATCCTTCGCGCAGCGCCTCCTCGCCGCCCCAGTTCTCCAGGTGGTCGGGCTCGACGTTGGTCACGATCGCCACGTCGGTGGCGAGCGCCAGGAACGTGCCGTCGCTCTCGTCGGCCTCGACCACCAGCGGCCCGTCCCCGCCCCAGGCCGCGCTGCGGCCCAGGTGGGCGATCCCCGCCCCCACCACCCAGCCCGGGTCCCGCCCGGCGCCGGAGAGGATCGTGGTGAGGAGGGCGGAGGTCGTCGTCTTGCCGTGGGTGCCGGCCACCGCTGCCGTGGTCCGCACGGCCGACAGCGCGGCCAGCGCCGCCGCCCGGTGCAGGACGGGGACACCCCGGTCGCGGGCCGCAGCCACGTGGGGGTCGTCGGGCGGCGTGGCCGTCGACACCACGACAGCCTCGACGCCGCCGTCGAGCAGCGGGCGCTCGGTCCCGGTGCTCACCGCCACGCCCCGGCCCGCCAGCAGGTCGAGGAACGGCGTCGACGCCGCCGGGTCGTGACCGCTCACCACGTGGCCGCTCTCGGCCAGCAGCGTGGCCACCGCGCTCATCCCGGCCCCGCCGACGTTGGTCACGTGCAGGCGCCGGGAGCGGGACAGGTCGAGCGTGGCCGGGTCCCGCACGGCGGCCGGTACCTCAGTCACGGGCGTGGACCTCGGCGAGGGCGGCGATCTCCTCCGCCGCGTGCGGTGCCGCCGCGGCCCGGGCGGCCGTCGCCATCGCCGCGAGCCGGGCGGGGTCGGCCAGCAGGGTGTCCACCTCGGCGGCCAGCCGGGCGCCGTCGAGCTCGGCGTCGGGGACCACCACCGCCGCGCCGGCCGCCTCCATGTGGCGGGCGTTGGCGGTCTGGTGGTCCGCGGTCACGAACGGGGAGGGCACCAGCACGGCCGGCAGGCCGACGGCCAGCAGCTCGAAGCTGGTGCTGGCCCCCGACCGGCACACGGCCACGTCGGCGGCGGCCAGCGAGGTCGGCATGTCGTCGTCGTACTCGATGGCCTCGTACCGCAGCGGGGACCCCGGCGGGACCGGCGGGCCCCCGCCGGTGATGTCGTCCCAGTCCCGGGACCCGACCACGTGGCGTACGTGGAGGTCGGACCGGCCGGCCCAGAGCCGGGCCGCCTCCAGCGCCGCCCGGTTGATGCGCAGCGCGCCGAGCGACCCTCCGAAGACCAGCACCAGGCGCCGCCCCGGCTCGACGACCAGCTTGGTGCGGGCGGCCTCGGCGTCGCGGGCCCGGTCGATGGCCAGGACCTCGGGGCGGACCGGGTTGCCGGTCACGACGGCCCGGGGCAGCGGGGTGCCCGGGAACGACACCGCGCAGGCCCGGGCGAACCGGCCGACCAGCCGGTTGGCCGCCCCCGGCTGGGCGTTCTGCTCGGCCACCACCACCGGCACCCGGCGCAGCACCGCGGCGAGGGCGCAGGGGACGCTGGCGTAGCCGCCGACCGAGATCACGACCCGCGGCCGCCGGCGCCCGACCAGCGTCCACGCCCGGCGGCAGGCGACGAGGAGCGACCACAGCGACTTCACGTTCTGGAGGCTGAGCCTGCGCTGCAGCCCGCGGCCGGGGAGCAGCGTCAGCTCGAAGCCGGCGGCGGGCACCAGGCGGGCCTCGATGCCCCGCTCGCTGCCCACCAGCTCGATGGCGGCCCGCTTGTGGCCCCGCTCCACCAGCGCCCGGGCGATGGCCAGGGCCGGCTGGACGTGGCCGGTCGTCCCGCCCCCGGCGATGAGGGCGAAGGTCTGGCGCGCGTGACGCGGGCTCATCGGCGCACCCTCCGGGATGTGCGCGATGAACCATCGGCCCTGCGGGCCGAGCAACGCACTGCGCTCATGGTTCGCCCGCTTCGCTCGCTCACCGGCGCCGCTCCGCGGGGGCGCGGGGCGCGAGGGACCGGTCGGTGGCCTGGCGGGCGACGTTCAACAGCAGGCCGGCTCCGGCCATGCCCACGACCAGCGACGTGCCGCCGGCGCTCACGAAGGGCAGGGGGACGCCGGTGACGGGGAGGATGCCGATCACGACACCGATGTTGACGAACGCCTGCATGCAGAACCAAGCCGTGACCCCGACGGCCAGCAGCAGGCCGAAGCGGTCCGGGGCGTGGAGCGCCACCCGCATCCCCAGCACCCCGAGCAGGACGAACAGACCGACGACCGCCACCGCCCCCACGAGGCCGAGCTCCTCGCCGATCACGGCGAAGATGAAGTCGGAGTGGGCGTAGGGCAGGAAGCCCCACTTGGCCGTGCCCGCCCCGAGGCCCTTGCCGGCCACACCCCCCTCGGCCAGGCCCACCAGCGACTGGATGTTCTGGTAGCCCTTGTCCATCGGGTCGGCCCACGGGTCGAGGAAGGCCAGGATGCGGGCCCGCCGGTAGGGGGCGGCCAGCGCCAGGGCCGTCGCCGCCCCGATGCCGAACGCCGACCAGCGCACGAGGGCCCCGAGCGGCGCCCCGCCCACGAAGCACAGCGTGAGGGCGATGGCCGCCACCACGATCGTCGTGCCGAGGTTGGGCTGGAGCATCACCAGGGTCGCCACCGCCGCCAGGGCCAGGATCACCGGCCGCAGCGTGGCCCGGGGATTGTGCATCTGCGCGGCCCTCCGGGCCAGCAGGTCGGCGACCCACAGCAGCAGGGCCAGCTTGGCGAGCTCCGACGGCTGGAAGCTGAGCTGGCCGGCACCGAGCCACCGGGTGGCGCCGTTGGCGCCGGTCCCTATGACCAGCACCAGGGCCAGCAGCGCGAGCGACAGCAACACCAGCGGGCCCCCGAGGCGCCGCCAGCGGTGGTAGTCCACCCGGGCCACGAGGACGAGCACGACCGTCCCGACCGCGGCCCACGCCGCCTGGCGGCCGACGAAGTACCAGGACGACCCGTAGACGTCGAGGGCGACGACCGACGACGCCGACATCACCATGACCAGGCCCAGCAGGTTGAGCACGGCGATCAGGAAGGCCAGCGCCACGAACAGGCGGGCGCCGGTGGCCTGGGCCGGCGGGGTCCGGGCCGTGGGGTGCCGGCGGCGGGCCGTCGCGATCGTGCTCATGCGTTCCCGCCGCGTGACCGCATCGCACCAGACTCGCCGACCGGGCGCGGCCGGCGGTGGACCGTCATCCGGTGACCCCCGCCGAGATCGAGTCGGCGTAGAACAGCCCGAGCGCCACCGCCATCGACATGATGGCCAGGATCCAGAACCGGATGATCACGGTCGTCTCGGGCCAGCCGCCCAGCTCGAAGTGGTGGTGGATCGGCGCCATGCGGAGCACCCGGCGGTGGAACACCCGGAAGCTGCCCACCTGGACGATGACCGAGAGCGTCTCGAACACGAACAGCGCGCCGAAGATCGGCAGCAACAGCTGCACGTTGAGCGTGAGCGCCAGGGTGGCCAGGCCGGCCCCGATGGCCAGCGACCCGGTGTCGCCCATGATGATCTGGGCCGGGTGTGCGTTCCACCACAGGAACCCGGTGATGCCGCCGACCATGGCGGCGGCGATGACGGCCAGGTCGAGGGCATGGTTGACCTCGTACACCTCGGGGTGGCGGAAGGCCCAGAACGCCACCACGGTCAGCGTGATGAACGCGTAGATCGCCGACCCGGCGGCCAGCCCGTCGAGGCCGTCGGTGAGGTTGACGGCGTTGGTCGTGGCCGCGATCAGCAAGACGGCGAACAGCACCCAGCCGAACGCGGTCAGGTCCCAGCCCGGCTCGTCCCAGCGGGTGAAGCTGAGCGTGGTCTCCACGTCGGTCCAGGCCACGCAGGCCACCGCGAACCCGACGGCCACCAGCAGCAGGCCACCCATCTTGGCCCGCTTGGACAACCCGAGGTTGCGCTCGTGGCTGACCTTGATCCAGTCGTCGAACGCGCCCACCACGGCCGCGCCCGAGATCGCCAGCATGACCAGCACGCCGGTGCGGGTGAAGACCAGGCCGCCGTGGATGTGGGCGACGGCGTAGCCGGCCACCGCCGCCACCACGATGGCCACGCCGCCCATGGTCGGCGTCCCGGCCTTGGTGATGTGCCCGTCGGGCACGTCCTCGTGGATGGGCTGGCCGATCCGGTGGGCGCGCAGCCAGTCGATGAGGTAGCGGGTGCCGAGCAGGCTCATCACCAGAGCCATGCCGCCCGCGAGGAGCAGGGGTACCACGTACCTACCCGGGGCCTTTCGTCGCCAGGGCGCGGGCGATCGCCTCCCGGGCCACGGCGCGGTCGTCGAAGGGGATCGTGCGGTCGCCGGTCACCTGGGTCGTCTCGTGGCCCTTGCCGGCGATGACCACGACGTCGCCCGGCCGGGCGGTGTCCACGGCCAGGCCGATGGCCCGGGCGCGGTCGGGCTCGACCTCGACCGGGGCCCCGGGCGGCATGCCGGCGTGGACGGCGGAGATGATGGCCAGCGGATCCTCCGAGCGTGGGTTGTCGGACGTGAGGACGACCTGGTCGGCGAGGCGGGCCGCGACCTCCCCCATGACCGGCCGCTTGGCGGTGTCGCGGTCCCCGCCACAACCGAACACCACCGTGAGCCGCCCATCATGGCGCAGAAGCTCGCGGGCGGCGGACAGCGCCTGCTCGAGCGCGTCCGGCTTGTGCGAGTAGTCGACGAGGACCGTGTAGGGCTGGCCGGCGCCCACCGCCTCGAACCGGCCGGGCACCGGGGAGGCGCTCGACAGCCCGCCGGCGATCGCCGAGGGCTCGATCCCGAGGGTGGCGGCGACCGTCGCCGCGCCCACGGCGTTGCGGGCGTTGAACCGGCCCGCGAGGGTTAGCGCCACCGGCTCGCCCCGCCAGGTGAACGTCGCCCCCTCCACGGAGAGCCGCAGGTCAGCGGCGTCGGCCAGGCCGTAAGGGTGCAGCGCCAGCTCGCCCCGGGCCCGCAGCTCGCCGGCCAGGCGCCGGCCCCACGGATCATCGGTGCACACCACGGCGGTGTCGGTGAAGGCCGGCGTGAACAGCCGGGCCTTGGCGGCGAAGTAGGCGTCCATCGTGCGGTGGAAGTCGAGGTGGTCCTGCGACAGGTTGGTGAACGCCGCGGCGGCGAAGCGGGTGGCGTCCACCCGGTGCAGCTCCAGGCCGTGGGACGACACCTCCATGGCCACCGCCCGATCGCCCCGGTCCCGGCGCTCGGCCAGCAGCGCCTGCAGCTCGGGGCCTTCGGGGGTGGTCCGGGCCCCCGACAGCGTGCCGATGACCGAGCACGGCCGCCCCGCGGCGGTCAGCACGGCCGCCAGGAGGTGGGTCATCGTCGTCTTGCCGGCGGTGCCGGTCACGCCCAGCACGGTCAGGTCACGGGACGGGTGGCCCCAGAACGCGGCCGACACCGGGCCCATCGCCACCCGCACGTCCGGCACCACCAGCTGGGGGACCTCGAGCGGCAGTTCGTGGTCGACGACCAGCGCCTCCGCGCCCGCGGCCAGCGCCGCCGCGGCCAGGTCGTGGCCGTCGGTCCGGCTGCCGCGGACGCAGCAGAACAGCGCGCCGGCGGTGACGGCGCCCGTGTCGTGGACGACGGCGGTGAGCGGCGGGTCGTCGTCCGCGCCGGCCAACCGGACCGGCACGCCCTCGACCGCGCCGGCGAGTTGGCGCAGACGCACGGCCTCAGTCCAGCAGCAGCGGCGGCGCGCCTGCGACCGGATCGGGCGGCGGGGCGGTGGTGGTGGTGGTCGCGGCCTCGGCCGCCGCGGCGGCCGCCGGGTCGGTCGGGACCGCGGCCGCCGTCGTATCGGTGGCGGGCGGCACCGTGGTGGGAGCGGCCGCCGGGGTGGCCCGGACCCGGTCCGGCTCCGGCGCGAGCGGCGCGCGGGGCCGCGGGGCGATCGGGGGGACGCCCATGATCCGGAGGGCGTGGCGACCGATCTCGGCGAACGCCGGGGCGGCCACCTCGGCCGCGTAGGGCGACGTGGCCGGCTCGTCGATGACCACGATGATCGACAGCTTGGGGTCGTCCGCCGGCAGGAACCCCGCGAAGGTCGAGATGTAGTGGTAGCTGCCGCTCTCGTCCGTGTAGCCGCCGCCGGGCTGGGGCTTGCGGGCGGTGCCCGTCTTGCCGGCCACGGCGTAGCCGTCGATGGCGGCCGCGCGTCCGGTCCCGTCGGTGATCACCTGGCTGAGCATGTCACGCATCTGCGAGGCGGTGATCGGCGACACCACCCGCCGGGCGTCGCCGGGCGGGGCGTCGTGGCGCTCGCCGTCCTCGTCCACGGTGGCCTTGACCAGGCTCGGCGGCAGGTAGACGCCGTCGTTGGCGATGACGTTGTAGGCGTAGAGCATCTGCAGCGCGGTGACCGAGATCCCGTGCCCGATCGGGATCGAGCCGATCGAGGTGCCGTACCAGTCCTCGACGTCGGGCAGGTCCCCGTTCTCCTCGTGCGGCAGCCCGAGGCCGGTCGAGCGCCCGAACCCGAAGCGGCGCAGGTACTCGTCGATGCGCTCCTCGCCGAGTTGCTGGGCCAGCTTGATCGTGCCGACGTTGGATGACTTGGCCAGGACCTCGGCGACGGTCAGGTCCCCGGGGTGCGAGTCGTAGTACGTGTGGTCGGCGACCTGCAGCGAGCTCGGCACCGTGACGACGTCCTCGGGTGTGACCAGGCCCTCGTCCAGCGCCGCGGCCAGCGTGATCAGCTTGTTGACCGACCCCGGCTCGTAGTTGGAGGTAACGGCCAGGTCGTTGCCGGTGATGCCGACGATCCCGCTGGCGGGGTCGAGCGCGACGTTGGCCAGGGCCAGGATCTCGCCGGTCTCGGGGTTGGACACGATCGCGATGCCGGCCTGCGCCCCGGTGCCGTGGACCTGGTTGGCGAGGATATTCTCCACCTGGTACTGAAGGCTGCCGTCGAGGGTGAGCACCAGGTCGTCGCCCGGGACCGCCGGGTCGATCTGGTGGCGCCCGGCGGGGATCGTGCGGCCCGACGGGTCGCGCTCGACCATCAACCGGCCCGGCTCGCCGGACAGGTCGCCGTCGAAGGCCTGCTCGACGCCCGACACGCCGCCGCCGTCCGGGTCGACCTGGCCGAGCAGCGCCCGGCCCATCTCGCCGGCCGGGTAGAACCGCGTCTGCTCGTCGTACAGCAGCACGCCGTCGATGTCGAGGTCCCGGACCCGGGCGGCCACGTCGTCGGCGACCTGGCGCTGCAGGTAGACAAACCGGCCGTCGCTGGACAGAGCCTGCAGCAGCTCGCGCTCGTCGCGGCCGATCGCCGGGGCCAGCCTGCGGGCGGCATCGGCCGGGTCGGCGATCACGCTGGGGTCGGCCGCGATCGTGGTCTGGGGGATGGAGATGGCGAGGTCGCTGCCGTTGCGGTCGAAGATCGAGCCCCGGCCGCCGGACAGCTCGATCGGCTGGATCCGCTGCTCCTCGCCGTAGGCGACGTAGTCGCCGGACCCGAGGACCTGGACGTAGACCAGCCGGATCACCGTGACCGCGAACAGGCCCACGAGCGCCGCCAGCAGGCCGATCGTGCGGCGCCGGGGGTCGCCGGAGCGGCCCCGCCGCCGGGCCCGCCCGGTCGTCGGGCGGGCCGACCGGGCCGTGCCCGTGCGGGATGGCGCGGCGCGGGAGCCGCGCCGCGCCTCGGGCCCGCCGCGGCCACGGCCCCGGGAGGGGCCGGAACCGCTGCCGCGGCGGGCGCGGCTCTTGGTGCTCGTGGTCCCGCCCGACCCGTTGGTGGTCCTCCGGCGGGAACGGCTCGTGGCGGAGGGGGAGGTCCGCGAGCCGCTCCGCCCGGTCATGGGCTGGCCTCGAGGTAGGGCTTGACCCGGGCGGCGCTGGTGTCGGTCGACTCCGGCGGCTCCTCGGGCACGGTGCCGGCCGGCGCCGGCTCGTCGGGGGTGAGCCACACCGTCTCGGCCGGCGGGACCATGCCGAGGTCGGTGGTGGCCTCCTCCATGATCCGCTGGGGCGACTCCAGCTGGGCGACCTCGAGGCGCAGCTCCTCGTAGCGGGCCTGCTCGGCCGCCACCCGGTCGTCGAGCTCGTCGATGTGCCCCTGGTTCTGGATCAGCAGGGCGTGGCTGGCCGCCACCCCGAACAGGCCCACGAACGCGAGCATCGTGAGGATCACACCCGCCCGGGGGCTGAGCGTGATGCCGAGGCGCGGCCGGTCGGGCCCGACCACCCGCAGGTGGCGGGTGCGGGGGCGGTGCTCCCGCCTGGGCTGGGGAACCGGGATGCCGATCACGCGGGCTCCGGCCATCACGCCACCTCCGGGAGTGCGAGCTTCTCGACGGCGCGAAGGCGGGCCGCCTCGGCGCGTGGGTTGGCCGAGACCTCGTCGTCGCGCGGTCGCCAGGCGCCCCGGCGCAGCAGCCGGACGCGGGGGTGCACGTCCGGCGGCGGCGGCAGGTGGGACGGGCCGGTCCAGCCGCCCGTCTCGGCCTGGCGGAACCGGTCCTTGACGATGCGGTCCTCGCCCGAGTGGTAGGCGATCGCCACGCAGCGGCCGCCGGGCACCAGGGCGTCGAGCGCGTCGTCGAGCGAGCCGGGCAGGACCGCCAGCTCGTCGTTGACCGCGATGCGGATGGCCTGGAACGTCCGCCGGGCCGGGTGGCCGCCGCGGCGCCGGGCCGGGGCCGGGATGGCGTCCCGCACGATCTCGGCCAGCCGGTCGGTCGTCTCGATGGGCCGCTGCGCCACGATGGCCCGGGCGATGCGGCGGGCGTAGCGCTCGTCGCCGTAGGCGTGCAGGAGCCGGGCCAGCTCGGCCTCGTCGGCCCCGTTGACGAGGTCGGCGGCGCTGGGCGCTCGGGTCGGGTCCATGCGCATGTCGAGCGGGCCGGCGCCCCGGAACGAGAAGCCCCGCTCGGCCCGGTCGAGCTGGGGCGAGCTGACGCCCAGGTCGAACAGGGCCCCGGCGGCGCCGGCCAGGCCGCGCGCCGGCAGCACCTCGGCCAGCACGTCGCCCAGGCGGTCGAAGCGGGTGCGGCGCACATCGGCCCGGTCGCCGAAGCGGGCCAGGCGGGCGGACGCGGCGGCGACGGCGTCGGGGTCCTGGTCGAGGCCGACGATCGACAGGTGAGGGTGGGCGTCGAGCAGCGCCTCGGCGTGCCCGCCGCCGCCCACGGTGGCGTCGACGACCACGCCCGGCGGCACCGGCGCGAACAGCTCGACCACGAGGTCGACCAGCACCGGCCGATGCTCGAAGGAGGGTGCCGCCCCGCTCACCGGCCGGCTCCCGATCGGGCGGCGCCCGCGGGGATGTCTCCCCCCGTCGGGCTCGATGGCGGGCGAGCGGAGTGGAAGCCTTCCACCGCGCCGGCGGGGGCCGGTGCGAGCGGGGCGGCACCTCGAATCGCGAGCGCTCCGGATGTCGGGCACGGGGCGGTCACAGCTTGAGATCCCTCGCCGCCTGGCGGAGGGCGGCGTCGGGCCCCTCCGGGATGGTGCCCATGCGCCGGTCCCAGCGGTCGCGGGACCACACGGCCACCCGCCGGCGGGCGCCGACGACCGTCACCGGCCCGTCGAGGGCGGCGAAGGTGCGCAGGGAGCGGTGGACGACGATGCGGCCCTGGGAGTCGGGCTGCACCGGGAACGTGGAGGCGACGAACGCCTCGGCCGCCTCCTCGGCGACGATGCCGAGCGCGACGCCGTCGTCCCACTTGCCGAACACCGCGTCCATCTCGTCGTCGGGCCACAGGCCGAGGAAGCCGTCGAGCGGGCCGAGGTAGGCGCCGGCGGCGAGGCGGGCACGGAACGGGGCGGGTAGGACCAGGCGGCTCTTGTCGTCGACCGAGTGGTCGAACGAGCCGGTGAACAGGCGGGGGCCGGCCGGGCGCGACGGAGCGGCGACCGCACCGCCGGCCGCCGCCTCGGCTCCCGTCTGGGGAGCGCCGGGGGTCCCACTGCTCTCCACTTCGTGGGAAATTACCCCACAACCCTCCCCGCAACAAGGCATGCGGCGCGTTCGGGCGCCCGTCGCCCCTCACCGCCGCATGCCACGGCGGGCGCCGACAGCCCGCGGTGTCAGGCCGGGAGCTGGGCGAGGAAGGCCGCGGCCAGGATCTCCGGCGCGTGGCCGGCGCCCTCGGCGGCCTCCTCGACCGCGCGCCGGTCGTCGCCCTCGAGGCCGAGCAACCGCACGAGCGGCTCCGGCTCCCACCGGGTGTAGGCCGCGCACTGGAAGCGGGCCGCGTGGCGGGTCCGGCGCTGACTGATCCCCACGACCTTGCGCCGCTCCGGCGTCGTCACCTCACCGGCGCCGACCGTGGCGAAGCACACCAGCCGGCCCACCGGGCCGCACGCCAGCGCCCCTTCGTGGACCTCGGTCGGCCCGACGCCCAGCGACGCCAGCGCCGCCTGCCAGCACCGGCCGACCCAGCCGGCGGCCCGGCCGACGTCGTCGTCCCACAGCGGGTCGCCGGCCGGCAGGATCACGTCGATCCACACCGTGGTCGCGGGCTCGACCAGCACCACGCCCCCGCCCGAGCGCCGGCGGACGATGTCGACACCGAGGTCGAGCGCGGCCGAAGCGTCGACCATCACCGGGCGCTGTGTCGACCCGAGCACGAGTGCCCGGGCCTCCGCCTCCAACAGCCAGATCGAGCGTCCGGCATCCACCGGGACCGGCTCGGCGTGGAGCGCCGCCGCGGGACCGCGCCAGCGCCGGACGTGCCAGCCGCCCGCGGCGGGGCTCACGCCGCGATCTGGAGGTAGGGCGTCCAGGTCTCCGGGACGGGACCGACGGCGAAGGTGAGCCAGCTGGTTCCCCGCGGCTCACGCGGTGGTCGGTGGAGGCGCATCGACGTCTCCTCCAGCATGCGGTCGCGCTTGCGCACGTTGCACGGCCGGCATGCCGCCACGACGTTGTCCCACGTGTGGCCGCCGCCGCGACTGCGCGGCACCACGTGGTCGATGCTCTCGGCCGGGCCGTTGCAGTACTGGCAGCGGTGACCGTCGCGTGCGAACACCGACCGCCTGTTGAGCGGCGTGTTCCACCGGTAGGGCACCCGCACGTAGCGCCGCAGCCGCACGACCGACGGCACGGCCACCGCCAGGTGGGCCGAGTGCATGAACGAGTCGCTGGGGTGGAGCATCTCCGCGATCTCACCCAGGACGAGCACGACCGCCCTGCGGTCGCTGACGACGCAGAGGGGCTCGAACGTGGCATTCAGCACGAGCGCCCGGCTCATCGCCGCAACGCTACAAGCGTCGGAGCGCGTCGGGTCGGCAGTTTGCGCAGCTGCAATGCAGGTCAACCCCGCGCCAGCGACCGGCACCACCGGAGGTAGGTGACCACGTCACCCGGCTCCGGATCCTGGTCACCCGCCCCGCCGTACGCCGTCTGGAGCCGGAACCGCAGGTAGTCGGGCGACGGCAGCGGCAGGTACGGGGGTCGCCGCCACCAGCCCGGCGCGGCCAGCACCAGCGCCTGGCGGGCGCCGGTCGCCCACAGCGAGGGGTGGCGGGCCACGGCCCGGGTGGCGGCCAGCGCCCAGCGCCGCTCGACCGCGGCGGCGCTGCGCTCGCGGCGCCTGCTCACGCCACCCCGACGTCCCGGCCCAGCCCGTGCCAGCCGACCGCGGCCGCACCGATGAGCGGGCCCTCGTCGCCCAGCCCGGCCGGGACGATGCGGGCGCCCCGCGTGTACTCGATCTGGGATCGGGCCTCGAGCTCGGCCTGGGCGGCGGCGAAGAACGTCTCGCCGAACCCCAGCGCCACGGACCCGGCCACCACCGCCAGGCGCAGGTCCAGCAGATTGACGACCGAGGCCACCGCCCGACCGACCAGGGTCCCGATCCAACGGCGCACGTCCTCGGGCGCCTCGGCCGGCGTCACGCCGGTGGCGGCCAGGATCGACGGCCCCGACGCCTGGGCCTCCAGGCAGCCCCGGGCCCCGCAGGCGCACACCCGGCCCTCGGGCTCGACGATCACGTGGCCGATGTGGCCGGCGTTGCCGGTGGCCCCGTCGAGCAGGCGCCCGTCGACCACCAACCCCCCGCCCACACCCGTCGACACGACCATGGCGATGAAGTCCCGCTCGCCTCGGGCCGCCCCCACCCAGCCCTCCCCCCGGGCCAGCGCCTTGGCGTCGTTGTCGACGTGGACACCGAGGCCGGTGAGCTCGGCCAGCCGGGCCTTGAGCGGGAAGTCCCGCCAGGCCGGGATGTTCAGCGGCGACACCAGCTCGCCGCCCGGGGTCATCGGCCCGCCGCAGCCGACGCCCACCACCAGCTCGTCGTCCCGCCGGGCGTCGTCCACCAGGTCGACCAGCACCTCCCACATGAAGTCCGCGCTCGCCAGACCGGGCGTCGGGGCGGCGCGGCGGTCGGTCAGGCGCCCGTCGGCGTCCACCCTGGCCACGGCCATCTTGGTCCCGCCGATGTCGATGGCCAGCGCCGTGTCCACAGAGTCGGGAACCTACCGCGCCTCCCCGCCGTCAGGTTTGCGCGCGGAACGGCGTAACCTGGCAAGGCTCACCCACGCGACGGAGGGAGACCGAGGCTGTGGCCAGCATCGAGACCGCGGCACCCCGGGGGGCGACCTTCTCCGAGTACTACGGCCGGATCGTCAACAACATCGAGCGCGTCATCCAGGGCAAACGGGACGTGATCGAGCTGGTCCTCCTGTGCCTCGTCTCCGAGGGCCACCTGCTGCTCGAGGACGTGCCGGGCGTCGGCAAGACCAACCTCGCCAAGTCGCTGGCCACCTCCATCGAGTGCAGCTTCGGCCGGGTGCAGTTCACCCCCGACCTGCTGCCGTCCGACGTGGTCGGCTTGACCGTGTGGAACCGGGGCGAGAACTCCTTCGACTTCCGCCCCGGCCCGGTGTTCAACAACATCGTCCTGGCCGACGAGATCAACCGTGCGTCCCCCAAGACCCAGGCCGCGTTGCTCGAGGCGATGGCCGAGAACCAGGTCACGGTCGACGGGGTCACCTACCCCCTGTCCGGGCCCTTCATGGTCATCGCCACCCAGAACCCGATCGAGCACGAGGGCACCTACCCCCTGCCCGAGTCCCAGCTCGACCGCTTCCTCATGCGGGTGTCGGTCGGCTACCCCTCGCCCCACGCCGAGCTCGAGATCCTCGACGCCCACGGCGACCACGACCCCTTCGCCGAGCTCGGCCGGGTGGTGACCAACGCCGACGTCGACCGGCTGGCCCAGGCGACCCGCCAGGTCCACGTCGCCCCCAGCCTCAAGGCCTACCTGGTCGACGTCGCCCAGGCGACCCGGCGCAGCTCGCACCTTGCCCTCGGCGTGTCGCCCCGGGCCACTCTGGCGCTCCAGCGGGTGGCCAAGGCCCGGGCCGCGGCCGAGGGGCGGGGCTACGTCATCCCCGACGACGTCAAGGCGCTGGCCGTGCCCGTGCTGGCCCACCGCCTCATCGTCACCCCCGAGGCCCAGCTCCAGGGCATCAACCCCTCGGACGCCCTGGGCGAGGTCCTCCGGGCCGTCCCGGTCCCCGGCGGGCACTGAGGCGGGGCGGTCCCGTGCTCACCCGCCAGGGCTGGCTGTGCCTCTGGGGTGGCATCGCGCTCCTGGCCTTCGCCCGGCTGCTGGGCATCGCCGAGCTCTACGTGTTCGGTGGGGTCGCCCTCGGCCTCGTGGTGGTGGCCCTGCTCTACGTCCGGCTCACCCGCCTCGACCTCCAGGTCGACCGGAGCGTGTTCCCGGCGCACGTCCACGCCGGCCAGCTGAGCCGGGTCGAGGTCCGCATCCGCAACCTGCGCCGGAACGAGACCCCGGTGCTTCGCCTGCGCGACCCCGTGTCGGGCACGGCCGGCGCCGAGCTGCTGGTGCCCCCGCTCGACCAGGGCGCGGCCTCGACCGCGTCCTACCGCCTGCCCACCGACCGGCGGGGCCTCGTGCGGGTGGGGCCCCTGCGGGTGGTGGTGACCGACCCGTTCGGGCTGGCCCAGGTGCACACGTCGGCCGCGCCCGAGGTCGAGGTGACCGTCTACCCGGCGATCGAGGAGATCCGGCCGGTGCCGTTCACGAGCGGCAACGACCCGCTCGCCGGCACGCTCCAGCCCCACTCGCTCGGGCGGGTGGGCGACGACTTCTACGCGCTGCGGCCGTACGTGGTGGGCGACGACCTGCGCCGCATCCACTGGCCCTCCACCGCCCGCCACGACGAGCTGCTCGTCCGCCAGCAGGAGCAGCCCTGGCAGGGCCGCACCACCGTGCTGCTCGACGTGCGCCGATCCACCCACGACGCCGCCTCGTTCGAGGCCGCGGTGTCGGCCGCCGCGAGCATCGTCACCGCCAACAGTGCCCGGCGGGACCTGATCCGCCTGGCCACCACCGACGGCGCCGACTCCGGCTTCGGGGCCGGCAGCGTGCACGTCCAGGCCCTGCTCGAGCACCTGGCGGTCGTCGAGCTCACCGGCGGCGCCAGCCTCCGGGCCATGCTCGACCTCGTGAAGCGCGACGGCCAGGGCGCGCTGGTCGTCATCGTTGCCATGGCCACCGGTGACGAGCTGAAGGCGGCGGCCGGCCTGCGCCAGCGGTTCGGGATGGTGGCCTGCGTCCGGGTCGACGCCGGGTCCCGCCAGGCGGCCGAGCCGCCCGGGTCGGGCGTGTCGGTCATCCGGGTCACGTCCCAGGTGCCGTTCGCCAAGGCCTGGGACCGGGCCATGGCCTCACACCGCCGGGGCGTCCCTGCCGGGAGCGTCCGGTGAGCGAGCGCAGCGAGCGAACCATGGGCGCAGTGTCCTGTTCGGCCCGAAGGGCCGATGGCTCATCGCGCGCATCCCGAGGCGTGCGCCGATGAGTCGGCGCCGGGACAGCCTGCTGCTGGCCAACGAGGCCGCCCTGGCATTCGTGACGGTGTGCGCCATCGTCGGCATGCACCGGCTGTTCGAGGACGTCTCGTACCGCGGGCCGCTCGTGGCCACCGCCATCGTGGCCCACGTGGCGGTCGCCGCGCTGCGCCGGGCAAAGGTCCACCTGGTGCCGGCCGCGCTGATCACCGCGGCGGCCGCGGTCCTCTTCATCACCTGGACCCGGTTCCCGGAGACGGCCCGGTGGCTGCTGCCCACCGGCGACACGCTGTCCCAGGCCGGCGACGACATCCAGGCGGCGTGGAAGCTGTTCGGCAAGGTGCGGGCGCCGGCGCCGGTGGAGAACGGCTTCCTGGCCGTCAGCGCCGCCGCCATCTGGCTCATCGTCTACGTGGCCGACTGGGCCGCGTTCCGCGTGATGGCCACGTTCGAGGCCCTGCTCCCGGCCACGACGCTGTTCGTGTTCTCGGCCGCCCTCGGCGGCGACGGCAGCCCGGTGGCGGGCGCGGCCCTGTTCGCCTGCGCCGCCCTGCTGTTCGTCCTCCTCCAGCGCACCTACAACCAGGAGCGCACGTCCCGGTGGGCCAGCCGCCACGGCACCCAGGGCCGCTGGTCGCTGCTGGGCACGGGCGCGCTGCTGATCGGCATGGCGGTGATCGCCGGCGCCATCGCCGGGCCCCAGTTCCCGGGCGCGGAGGACGACGCGCTGGTGGCGTGGCGCGACATCAACCGCGACACCCCGACCCGCGTGGTTCCGAGCCCGATGGTGTCCCTGCGCACCCGTCAGGTCGACCAGCAGGACATCGAGCTGTTCACGGTCACCAGCACCGCCCCGTCCTACTGGCGCCTGACGTCGCTGGAGCAGTTCGACGGCGAGATGTGGAAGTCGGCCTACAGCACCGACGACGCCGCGGGCGAGCTGCCGCGGGCTCTCGACGTGGCGGCCGCCACGACCACCGTGCGCCAGACGTTCTCGATCACCCAGCTGAGCTCGGTGTGGCTGCCCGCCGCCTTCGAGCCGCGGGCCATCAGCACCGGCGACGACGACCAGCCCGCCGACTTCGACGAGCGGTCGAGCACGCTCATGGTCGACCGGCGCATGGCCAGCTCCGACAACTTCACCTACGACGTCGTGTCCGAGCTGCCGCTGTTCAACGGCGACCAGCTGCGCTCGGCCTCGACCGAGATCCCGGAGGAGATCGCCGCCACGTTCCTCGAACTGCCGGACGACATGGAGCGCGTCACCACCCTGACCGAGGAGCTGACGGCCGGTGCGGACACCCCCTACGACAAGGCGCGGGTCCTGCAGGACTGGTTCCGCAGCGAAGGCGTGTACGACATCAACATCGGACCGGGGCACAGCGCCGACGCGCTCCGCCAGTTCCTGTTCGGCGGCTTGCGCGGCTACTGCGAGCAGTTCGCCGGCGCGTTCGCCGCGATGGCCCGCACGATCGGCATCCCGTCGCGGGTAGCGGTCGGGTTCACCCCCGGGGTCCAGGACTCCGAGGACCCCAACCTCTACCGGGTGCGGGGCATCCACGCCCACGCCTGGCCGGAGCTCTACCTCGGCCAGTACGGCTGGGTGCCGTTCGAGCCCACCCCGACCCGGGGCCCACCCGGCGCCGGCGAGTGGCTGGGCGTGCCCGCCCAGCAGGCGGACGCGGGCGACGGCACCGGGTCGGCCGTCCCCGAGCCCAACGCCGGCGGCGGCCTCGGCAGCGAAGGCGACGACGTGATCACCGCCGATCGGCTGCCCGACCTCGGCCCCGGCGACGACGGCGCCTCGGCCGGCGGCAGCGAAGCCGACGAGTCCCCGCTGATCCCCAAGCCGATCCAGGACGCCCTGAAGGTGCTGGGGCTGGTGGCACTCGCCTACGTGGTCCTGGTGCCGCTGTCGCTGGTGGGTCAGCGAGTGATCCGCCGGCGCCGGGCGACGAGCCCGGCCGATCGGGTCCGGCTGGCGTGGCGCAACGCGACCGAGCGCGCCGGCTACGCGGGCGTTCCCCTGGCCCCGTCGCTCACGATCACCGAGACCGCGGCGCGGCTGGCCGTGGCGCTGCCGGGCTCGGCCGACGCGGCCCGGGGCATGGCCCACACGATGGAGCGCATCGAGTACGCCGAGCAGGCGCCGTCGGCCGAGGATGTGGCGAGCGCCAAGGCCGGCTCGGCCACGCTGGTGGCCGAGGCCGAGCGCCAGCTCGCGTGGCCCCAGCGCATCGGCGGGTGGTTCGACGCCCGCCGCCTGCGCCGGCGGCGACCGGACCGGCTGGTGGCGTCGCAGGGCCCGGCCTAGGGAATCGGCGGGACCGCGCGCCCGGCAGGACCGGGGGGCTACTCCTCGTCTTCGGGCTCGTTGCGCTTGAAGCGCTCGCGCACCCGGCGGCCGGCGCCGCCCAGGGCGTCGCGTAGCCCGTTGGCCCGCACGGTGCGGGTCAGCTGGTCGAGCCCGGCGCGGCCGAGCTTGCGCAGGTTGCGCTCGAACACCAGCGCACAGGCCAGCATCACGAGGAAGCCGGCGAACGACAGCAGGTACGAGGTCGACAGGCTGGCCACGAGGAATACCGCGCCGGCCACGAGCCCGACCACCGACCACTTCATGCGGCGCACGGTGTGGCGGTAGAGCGTGGTCTCCGAAACCTCGCGCGCGAAGGAGGGATCGTCCTCGTAGAACCGCTGTGCAATCTCCTGGAGGATGCGTTCCTCGTCCTCGGAAAGCGGCACCTCAACCCCTATCGACCGGCTGACCGACCCGGCGCGATCAAGTGTTCCACAGGGTCCGGAAAACGACAACGCGTGAATCGTCGAGAAATGCTCAATCGGACGTCCACTCTCGGGACATCGGCCCGTCGTCGGGCCCCCACTGCCCGTCACCTCGCCGTTTCACCCGCAGCCCGTCCCGGCCGACGGCGGCCGCGGGGCCGATCGCGCCCGACCCGAAGCGCTCGCGAATGGCGTCCACGGCGCCGCTCGCATCGCTCCACGACGGCCCGGCGGCGTCGTCGAAGCTGAGCTGCCGGCCGGCTCCATCGAGGAGCCCGGACACCGTCACGCCCAGCAGCCGCACGCCGGGCGTCGGGTCGACGCCGCCCAGCAGCGCCAGCGCGTGGTGGGCCACGACCGGCCCGTCGTCGACGGCGACGGGCAGCGTGGTCGACCGGGTGATCGTGCGGAAGTCGCCGAAGCGGACCTTGATGGTGACCGTGCGGGCCACCATCCCGGCCCGGCGCAGTCGCCAGGCCACCGCGTCGGCCATGCGCACGGCCTCCCGGCCGAGCGTGGTGCTGTCGTGGCGGTCGTGGGCGAAGGTCTCCTCGTGGCCGATCGACTTGAGCTTCTGGTCCGGCTCGACCGGCCGGGGGTCGATGCCGCGGGCGAGCAGCGACAGGTGGCGGCCGTGCGCCTGGCCGAGCGCGCCGACCAGCGCGGCCTCCGGGAGGTCGGCGATATCGCCGACGGTCCGCACGCCGAGGCGCTCGAGCCTGGTCAACGTCGCCGGGCCCACGCCCCACAGCGCCCGGGCCGGCAGTGGCCGCAGGAACGCGTCCTCCTCGCCGGGGACGACCACGTGCACGCCCTCGCCCGGCTCGGGCCCGGTCGGCGTGACCCGTGGCTTCGCCGCCTCCGACGCCAGCTTGGCCACCATCTTGGTGGCGGCCACGCCGACCGAGCAGGTGAGGCCCTCCTGGTCCTCGACCCGGCGCCGGAGGTCGTGGCCGATCGTGGAGCCCTCGCCCAGCAGGCGGCGCGCGCCGGTCACGTCGAGGAACGCCTCGTCCAGGCTGATCGGCTCGACCAGCGGGGTGGCGGCCCGGAAGATGTCCATCACCCGCGCGCTGACCTCGCCGTAGTGGGTGTGGTCGCCGGGCAGGAACACCGCGTGGGGGCAGAGCTTGCGGGCCTGGGTGCTGGGCATGGCGGAGAACACGCCGTAGGCCCGGGCCTCGTAGCTGGCGGCCGCCACCACGCCCCGGGCGCCGGTGCCGCCGACCACGACCGGCCGGCCCCGCAGCTCGGGGTGCCGCAGCAGCTCGACGGACACGAAGAACGCGTCCATGTCGACGTGGAGGATGGTGCGCGGCGCAGTCATCGGCGCACCCTTCGGGCCGGGTACCGCATCTTGCTGACGGTTCGCTCGCTGCGCGCGCTCAATGCCGCGTGACGACCGCCCGTGACGGGTCGTCGCCCTCCAGGCGGTAGCGGAACCGCCGCGGCTCCTCCCACCGCTCGGCGAGCCAGGCGCCGAGCGGCTCGCTGACCCAGCGCCGGCAGGTGGCCAGGTGGTTCCCGCACGCGTCGGTGGCGACGTAGGCGGCGTCGACGACGATGCCGTCGGGGTCGTCGACCCGGAGGTTGCCGGAGTAGTCGACCGCCACGTGTGCCTCGACCCGCAGGTGCCAGCCGAGCCCGGGGGCCTCGACCTCGACCTCGTACACCGGGCCCTGCCAGGCGGACACGAGGACGCCCGTCTCCTCCTCGACCTCGCGGGTCAGCCCGTCGAGCAGCGTCTCGCCCTCGTCGATGACGCCCCCGGGCGGGCTCCAGTCGTGGTCGCCGTTGCGGCGGCGGTTGCGTACCAGCAGCAGGCCGCCCTCCCCGAGGATCAGACCCCCTCCCACCAGCCACTGTCGCATGCCGCCAGTGTGGCACCGTGGGCGCATGGAACCTCCCCGGCTGCACGCCAACGCCCGCGCCGTGGCCGACGCGGCCGCACGGCAGGGCCTGGACCTCGAGATCCGAGAGTTCCCCGACGGCACCCGCACGGCGGAGGACGCGGCCCGGGCGATCGGCGTCGGCGTGGGCCAGATCGTCAAGTCGCTGGTGTTCGCGGTGGGTGACGACGTGGTGGTCGCGCTGGTCAGCGGGCCCAACCGGCTGGACGAGGATCGGCTGGCCGCGGCCGCGGGCCGGGAGGGCACGGCGGTGGGGCGGGTCGACGCCGCCCGGGTGCGGGAGGCCACGGGCTACCCGATCGGGGGCGTGCCGCCGTTCGGCCACGCCACCGAGCTGGCGACCTACGTGGACGAGGACCTGCTGACCTACGACGAGGTGTGGGCCGCGGCCGGCACGCCTCGCCACGTGTTCGGGGTATCGCCCAAGGACCTGGTCCGGGTGACGGGCGGCACCGTCGCCCCGCTCCGGGTCCCCGGTTGAGGGTCCTAGGCTCGGCCCGATGCCCGAGCCCGCCGCCGGCGACGACGACTACGCACCCAGCGCCCTGCCCTCGCAGGCGGCCCGGGTGCTCGCCTTCGTGTCGATCCTCGTGGGCGGCCTGTGCGGCGGCCTCATCGGCTGGGCGCTCGTCGACCTCCAGTGCACCGGCGACTGCGGGACCCTGGCCGGCCTGGCCGGCCTGATCGGCGCGGTCATCGGGGCGGCCGGCGTGGCCGTGGTGGCCGTGCTCGCCCTCCGGGCGATGGGCGAGTGGCGCACGATCCAGCACGGCCGGCCCGGCAAGCCCGAGCAGTAGGGCCCCGAGCGCCGCCGCTCAGCCGAAGCGCAGCCGGCGGAAGCTCTCGGCGTGGTCCACGCCGGCGTGGGCGCCGGTCTCGGTCAGGCGCGCCCGCAGCAGCTCGGCCACGAGGTCCGGGTCGCCGCCCATCCGGCTCTCGTGGCAGGCGACCGCCGCCACCTTGGCCCCGACCGCATCGGACACGTCGACCCAGGCGTCGGCCTGGAACGTGCCGGACAGCAGCAGCGACCGCACCTGGTGGGGCGGGCCGGCGTCGGGGAAGTAGAGAGGGCTGGCCGCCGCCGGCGCCACCGCGTCCACCACGGCCCAACCCACCTCGCGGTGGTCCCGGTGGTTGACGTAGCTGTCCCCGAAGAAGATGGCGGTCGGGTCCGGGCACACCACCACCTCGGGTCGGTGCTCGCGCACCAGCGCCACCAGACGCTCCCGCAGCGCCAGGTCGTTGGTGACCTCGCCGTCGGGCACGCCCAGCAGATCCACGCCCGACAGGCCGAGCACCTCGGCCGCGGCCCGGACCTCCCCGGCCCGACGCTCGGACAGCTCCGCGGGGTCGGTCGCCGGGTCCGGCGAGCCCTTGTCACCGGCGTTCACCACCACCAGCCGGACCTCCGCCCCCTTGGCCGCCCAGTGGGCCAGCGTGCCCCCGCACGACACCTCGGGGTCGTCGGGATGGGCGTACACGGCCAGCGCCCGGGCCGGCACCTCGGTCATCAGTCCCGTCACGGTGCGTCTCCGATGGCGGCCACCGCCACGGCCAGGGCCTCGTCGTCGATGCCGCAGTGGGTGACCAGGCGCACGGTGCCGGGGCCGAGGGTCACGGCACCGACGCCCCGCTCGGCCAGGAACGCCAGCAGCTTGGCGGGGTCGGCGTGGCGGAACAGCACGACGTTGGTGTGCACCTCGGCCGGGTCGCAGCCTGCGTCGGGCCACCGGCCGGCCACGGCCTCGGCCAGGCGCCGCGCCCGGCGGTGATCGTCGGCCAGGCGGTCGACCATGGTGTCGAGCGCGACCAGCCCGGGCGCCGCCAGGACGCCGACCTGGCGCATGCCGCCGCCCAGCCGCTTGCGCTCCAGGTGGGCCCGCTCGATCACGGCGGCGGGCCCGGCCAGCAGCGACCCCACCGGCGCGCCGAGGCCCTTCGACAGGCACGACGTGACCGTGGTGGCGACGGCCGCCCGCTCGGCCACCGTCGTCCCGGTGGCGACGGCGGCGTTGAACAGGCGGGCGCCGTCGAGGTGGATCGGGACGCCGGCCGCCGCCACCGCCGCCAAGCGGTCGAGCGGCCACGGCCGCCCGCCCGAGGCCAGGTGGGTGTCCTCGACGCACACGACCGACGGCTCGGGCCAGCGGTGGGCCGCGGCCGCGACCAGCCGGGACACCTCAGCGGGGTCGAGCGTGCCGTCCTCGTCGTCGAGCACGTGGAGCTGGGCCACCTGGTTGATCCCGAACGCGCCGCCCTCGTGCGTCACGACGTGCTGACGGCGCCCGGCCACCACCAGGGTCCCCGGCCGGGCCAGCGTCCGCAGCGCCACCTGGTTGGCCATGGTCCCCGAGGGGAGGAACAGGGCGGCCTCCTTGCCGGTCAGCTCGGCGTACCGCGCCTGGAGCCGGGCGACCGTGGGGTCGTCACCGAAGCCGTCGTCGCCGACCTCCGCCGCGGCCATCGCCTCCCGCATCGCCGGCGTGGGGCGGGTCACGGTGTCGCTGCGGAGGTCCACGGGCGGGGCGACCGGGGTGGTGGGCGGCATCGCACCGCACGGTACCGTCGCTCCGGATGAGCGAGCGGAGCGAGCGAGTCACAAGCACAGTGCGTTTCTCGGCACGACGTGCCGATCGCGCGCTGCGTGCATCCCGAAGGGTGCACCAGTGAGCGCGTCCGCAGCTCCCCCCGGGCCCGCCGCGCCCGATCCCGGGGCGCTCGTGGCGCTGGCGACCGAGGCCGCGGAGCGTGCGGTGGCGCTGCTCCTCGACGGTCTGCGGCGCCCGCGGGTGGCGGTCCAGACCAAGTCGACTCGCACCGACATGGTCAGCGAGATGGACCGGGCGTCGGAGCGGCTGATCGTCTCGACGCTGCTCGCCGCCCGGCCCGACGACGGCGTCGTGGGCGAGGAGGGCAGCGCTCGGCCAGGGGCCAGCGGCCTGCGGTGGGTCGTCGACCCCCTCGACGGCACCACCAACTACCTGTACGGCCACCCGGGCTGGGGGGTGTCCATCGCCGCCGAGGACGCCGGCGGGGTGGTGGCCGGCGTCGTGGCGGACGCCACGCACGCCACGCTGTTCAGCGCCACCCGCGGCGGGGGCGCCCGCCGCGACGGCGAGCCGATCCGGGCCTCGGCCTGCACCGACCTGTCGACTGCTCTGGTCGGCACCGGGTTCAGCTATCAGCCGGAGCAGCGGCGGCGCCAGGCGGAGGTGCTGGTCGGGCTGCTCCCCCGGGTCCGGGACATCCGCCGCATGGGGGCGGCGGCCGTGGACCTGTGCTCGGTCGCGTGCGGCCGGCTCGACGCCTACTACGAGCGTGGGCTGGCCGAGTGGGACCTCGCGGCCGGCGGTCTGATCGCCGCCGAGGCCGGCGCCGTGGTCACGGGGCTGGATGGCGGGCCCGTCCGGGCCGACTCGGTGATGGCGTCCGCACCCGGCATCGCCACCTCGCTGAGTGGCCTGCTCGGCTCTCTCTGCGCACAAGATGTGTCGTGAGTCACCGAGACTGGCAGTCGTTACCGTATCGCAACGTCTCTGGACAGTACACTGACACGAACAGTCGGCATCCTTGTACTGATGACATCCGCCGCCGCTGGTTCTCCCGCCGGGATTCCGTCCCGCACAACTGCCTTCGGCAGCGACGCCACGATCGCCACCTCGCTGGAGCCACCTGTGCGCTCACCCATCGACATCACGACCGAGGGGAACACCGTCGTCCTCGCCGTGGTGCGTTGCCTCGACGAGGCGGCGGGGGGCGCGCTGCTCGACGCTGCGTCCGCTGCTCTCGACTCCCAGCCGACCCGCATCGACGTCGACCTGCGGGCGCTCGACTCCTTCACCGACGCCGGCGCCCGGGCGTTGGTGGGGTGCCGCGACCTCGGCGCCAAGCTGCCGGGGGGCCTCCACTACCGCACGGGCCGCGGGCCCGGGCGTGACGCCCTCCTCGCCGCCTACACCGATCACGACGCCAGTCCGCTGTAGGCGTGCGTCCGACCGCCGCCGCGCGCCGCGCGGTGCCCTGGCTGCGCGCGGTGCCGCGCCATGAGGCACCATCATGAGCGTGGGTACCCGCATCCTGTCCGTCGAAGACGACGAACGCATCCGCACAGCCGTGAAGTTGGCCCTCGAGGACGAGGGCTGGGCCGTCGAGGAGGCCGGCACCGGTGAGGAGGCGCTGAACGCGTTCCAGCGCCAGCCCGCCGACGTGGTACTCATCGACATCATGCTCCCGGGCATCGACGGGTTCGACGTGTGCCGGTCGATCCGCCGGTCGTCCGACGTCCCCATCGTCATGGTCACGGCCCGGGCCGACACACACGACGTCGTGGCCGGCCTCGAGGCCGGGGCCGACGACTACCTCACCAAGCCCTTCGCCCCCAAGGAGCTGTCAGCACGCATCCGGGCCCTGCTCCGCCGGGTGCGCAGCAGCGACTCCGGCAGCAGCCACCTGCGCTTCGGCGACCTGGAGATCATCCCCGACGAGGGCGTGGTCCGGCGGGGAGGCGAGGAGATCCACCTCACCAAGACCGAGTTCCGCCTCCTCGTCGAGCTGGGCTCCAGCCCGGGGCGGGTGTTCAGCCGCGAAGTCCTGCTCGAGCGGGTGTGGGGGTACGGCTACTTCGGCGACGGGCGGCTGGTGGACGTGCACGTCCGCCGCCTGCGCACGAAGGTGGAGGCCGACCCCGCCAACCCCCGCCACGTCGTGACCGTCCGGGGGCTGGGCTACAAGCTCCAGGCCTGACGGCCCCGCGCCGTGCGGCGACCGCGCATCCTCCCCCGCCTCGGGCTCCGGGCTCGCATCACGATCGCGTTCGCGGTCGGCGCCCTCGTCATCTCCATGCTGCTGGCCGCCGCCACGCTGGGCCTGACCCGCCAGAACCTGCTCGACCAGCGCGAGTCGAACGCGACCGCCCGCACCTACGAGAACGCGGAGACCGTCCGCCGCCAGCTGCCCGGGCAGACCAGCGAGGGCGCGCCCGCGTCCGACCCCGCCGACGTGCTGTCCTCGCTGCAGACGCCCACGGGCTCCAACCCGGTCCTGCTGGTCGACGACCGCTGGTTCTCCCGCACGCCCGAGTTCGGCGAGGACGTCCTGCCCGGCGAGCTGCGGGCCATGGTCCAGGGCGGCCAGGCGGGGCGCATGCGCTTCGACCACGAGGGCACGACCCAGCTGGCGGTGGGCGTCCCCCTCGGGGACATGGACGGCGCCTACTTCGAGATCGTGTCACTCGGCGAGCTGGAGAACACGCTCGAGTCGATCGGCATCTCGCTGCTCGCCGCCGCGCTGCTGTCCACGCTGGCGGGGGCCGCGGTGGGCTGGTGGGCCGCCCGCCGGGTGCTGCGACCGCTGCGGGGCATCGGCGACGCCGCCCACGCGCTGGCCACCGGCCAGCTCGCGACCCGGGTCGAGGCCAGCGACGACGGCGACCTCGCCACGATCGCCGAGTCGTTCAACGATATGGCGTCCGCCATGCAGGAGCGCATCGAGCGGGACACCCGCTTCGCCTCCAACGTCAGCCACGAGCTGCGGTCCCCGCTCATGACGCTGGCCGCGTCGATCGAGGTGCTCCAGAACCAGCGCGACGACATGCCGGACCGCGCCAAGGCCGCGCTCGACCTCATGGCCGCCGACATCGCCCGGTTCCGCCAGCTGGTCGAGGACCTGCTCGAGATCTCCCGCTTCGACGCCGGCGTCATGCACCTCGACCTGGAGGAGGTCCGGGTCGACGAGCTGGTCATGCAGGCGGTGACGGCGTCCACCGACGTGGACGTGACCGTGGACATCGACTCCGACCTGGCCGGCGTGGTGGTCAAGGCCGACAAGCGCCGGCTGTCCCGGGTCATCGCCAACCTGCTCGACAACGCGGCGAAGTACGGCGACGGCGCCTCCCGTGTCGAGCTGCGCAAGGAGGGTGACGCGGTGCTCATCGCCGTCGAGGACAACGGCCCCGGCGTCCTGCCCGAGGACCGGGAGGCCATCTTCTACCGGTTCAACCGCGGCTCGTCCGCCGGCCACCGGCGGGGCATCGACGGCGTCGGCCTCGGCCTGGCGCTGGTGGCGGAGCACATCCGCCTCCACGGCGGCGAGGTGTGGGTCGAGGACCGCGCCGACGGCGACACCGGCGCCCGCTTCGTCATCGAGCTCCCCGCGGAGGCCTCGTGAGACACCGTCCTGTCCTCGGCGCCGCCGCCCTGGCGGTGGCACTGCTCGGTGCGTGCGGCGTGCCCGCCGACGACGAGCCCCGCGCCATCTCCCAGGACCAGGAGCCGTCCCAGGACCTCACCGACGACACCGGCGAGGGCCAGACCGGGCCCGCCATGCTGTACCTGATCCGGTTCGACGGGACCGACAACCACCTCTCCCCCGTCGAGCTCGAGGTGCCCGTGGGGTCGGCGTCGGCGCCGACGCCGGCCTCCGCGCTGGAGACGCTGCTCGGCGAGACCCCCGACCAGGCGCTCCAGGCCGACGGGTACAACACCGCCATCCCCGCCAACACCCGGCTGACGAGCCCGCCGATCCTGGACGAGCAGGGCGTGCTCACCATCGACATCAACGAGCCGCTGTACCGGGTCCAGGCGCCGGGCTCGAGCCTGGCGTTCGGGCAGATCGTGTGCACCGCCGACGCGTTCGACGAGGTGCGGGCCGTGCAGTTCCAGCTGGAGGGTGAGGTTCGACCCGCGCCGATGGGCGACGGCGAATCGAGCAGCCAGCCCCTGACCTGCGAGGCCTACCGCAACCTGCTGGAGACGGGCCCGCCGCCATCGTGACCCGACGGGCGCGCGCGTCCAGGGCCGGGCGGGGCCACTAGCCTGCGCAGCCGTGCCGGGAGCGGCCCGGCGCGCAACCTGGGCCGGCGGCGACCCCGAGCCGGCATCGCGGGACGGGATCTCGGACGGACATGCCCTACCAGCTCGGCATCGACCTCGGCACCACCTACACGGCGGCGGCCGTCTACGGCGGCGGCTCCGGCCGCGGCCCCGAGATTGTCGGCCTCGGCGAGCGGGGGCCGACCGTGCCCTCGGTGCTGTGCCTGCGCCCCGACGGCGACTTCGTGGCCGGTGACGCCGCCGAGCGCCATGCCGTCACCGATCCCCAGCGCATCGCCCGGCAGTTCAAGCGGCGGCTCGGCGACCCCACGCCTCTGCTCGTCGGCGACGCCGCGCTGCCGGCGGAGGTCCTGACCAGCCGCCTCCTGCGCGGCGTGGTCGAGGCCGTCGTGCGGTCGCAGGGTGGCGAGCGGCCGTCGACGATCGTGCTCACCCACCCGGCCAACTGGGGGCCGTTCAAACGGGACCTGCTCGACAAGGCGTCCGAGCTGGCCGGCATCGGCCGGAGCATCCTCCTGACCGAGCCGCAGGCGGCCGCCATCTCCTACTCGTCGCAGTCCCGGGTCGAGGCGGGGGCGGTGATCGCGGTCTACGACCTGGGCGGCGGCACGTTCGACGCCGCGGTCCTCCGCAAGGAGAACGACGGCGGGTTCACCATGCTCGGCACCCCCGAGGGCATCGAGCACCTGGGCGGCATCGACGTCGACGCCGCAGTGTTCGCCCACGTCACGGCCGCGCTGGGCGAGGCCTACGACGAGCTCGACCCCGACGACCCGGCCGCGCTGGCGGCGGTGTCCCGGCTGCGGCTCGACTGCACGCAGGCCAAGGAGGCCCTGTCGCAGGACACCGAGACGACGGTGCCGGTACTGCTGCCCACGATCCAGACCGAGGTGCGGGTCACCCGGGCCGAGCTGGAGGCCATGATCCGTCCCCCGCTGTCGGAGACGGTGACCGCGCTGGAGCGGGCCATCCGCTCCGCCGGCCTGGCGGCCGGCGACATCGACCACGTGCTGCTGGTGGGTGGGTCGTCCCGCATCCCGCTGGTGGCCGAGCTGGTCGCGGCGAGGTTGGGCCGGCCGGTGGCGGTCGACGCCCACCCCAAGCACGCCATCGCCCTCGGCGCCGCCATCGTGGCCGCCCGCGCCGCGGGCGCCGTGGCCCCGGGTGCCACACGCCCGGGCGCCCCTGCGACAGCCGCACCCCCGCCGCCGGCCAACGTCCGACCGGCCCCACCGCCCGCCGCCGCGGCTGTGGCGGCGGGCGCCGCCGCCCCGGCCGGCGCGGCCATGGCCGCACCTCCGCCCTTGGGCAACGGCCGACCGACCCCACCACCGCGCGGACCCGAGACCCGCCCCGCCCCGCCGCCCGGTCCCGGCGACCCGAGCGCGGTGCCCCGTGGCGGCGCCGGCCCCGGCACTGCGTACCCCGGCCGGGCCTACGGGTCCGGCCCGAGCGCGCCCCCGCCGCCGACCGGCGCGTACGGCGGGCACCCGCTCGATCCCACGTTCGAGGCCGCGAGCTCCGAGCCGCCGCCGCCGTCGCTCGGGTACCGGGCCGCGGGCATGCCCCCGCCGCCGGGGACGTCCGGCGACCTGCCGCCGGGCTACCTCGACCTCGACGCCAAGGCCTCCCGCAAGCGCAAGGAGCGGAACAAGCGCCGGGTCATGATCATGCTCGGCGTCGT